>JAEEGI010000293.1_pt1 | contig 240742 bp, 196 predicted proteins | sample 8958751 | NCBI WGS metagenome assembly JAEEGI01 (sample SAMN16246545, study PRJNA631951) | gut metagenome | biome: gut microbiome; feature: rumen; material: KS-attached | host: Bos | place: Iran: Karaj | collected 2018-10 | reverse complement strand
GCGTTCATCCTGAGCCAGGATCAAACTCTTCTTTGTATATACACTATAATTCTTAGTCCGACCCCGACAGCTTCTCTAAAGAAATCAACGCTCTCGATTCAAATTATTCTCGGTACTTGCTTGTACTTTCCTTCAATCTTGTCAATGATCTTGGTATAAAAACCCGCCCCTTTTTCAGAAGCGGGTGCAAAGGTAGCATCTTTTCCGGAACCTGCAAATTTTTTTCGAAAAAAGTTTTCAACAGGTCCTGTTAACTAAATCATGGCGCTACAAACCAGCCACGACGATAAGTGAGAGGCCTACTATGAAGAAAAGGAACATTAGCCCAAGAAGGCCATATACCTTATTATTAGAGCCCTTGAACTCTTTCCACACGAAAACGCCCCAAATCGCGGCAATCATGGGAGCTCCCTGGCCAAGCGCATAGGAAACCGCCGGTCCCGCAGCCTTGGAAGTAATATAGCTGAGAGCTGTTCCGAGGCACCAGATCGCTCCGCCCAGCATTCCGACAAGATGTGTTTTAGCGTTTCCAGCGAAATACTGCTGATAAGTGACAGGCTCTCCGACAAAAGGCTTCTTCATCACGATGGTGTTGAACAAGAGATTACTGAGCAAAACTCCCAGAGTGAATATCACAGACGCGGTGTAAGGCGTGGCATAAGGATGCACGAACGGGACCTCACCTGTCACATTGCCCATACCCCTCATGACAAAGGATGAGAAGAATGACATGACAATACCGGCTATAAGGGCCAAGATGACACCTTTCTTCTGATCCGCCTTGCTGACACTGGATTCGCCCTTCATGCCGGAAGCCACACCATTGCATATTATGGCGACAACCACAAGAGCGACTCCGATAGCAAGTAGGATGGCATTACCTTTATTATTGGTGATGTAATTGTTGATCACTCCCAACACCAAAGCGATACCGACACCTAGAGGGAAGGCCACAGACATACCGGCAATGGATGTCGAGGCACTGAGAAGGATATTGGAAGCATTGAATATAATTCCTCCGAGGAGAATCCATCCTACGCTCTTCCATGAGAGATGGCTGATATTATAGAAGAATGACTCGCCGTCGGTGCCGAAACTGCCTAGAGTGAGGGCGAGAAGCAGGGCGAATAACACCATGCCAATCACATAATCCCAATAAAATAGCTCATACCTCCAACTCTTCGCGGCGAGTTTCTGGGTGTTGCCCCAAGAACCCCAGCAAAGCATGATGATGAAGCATAGAAATACCGCGAGGGCGTAACTGTTGACGATAACCATGATAGTTAATTATTTATAAAGTTAATAGTCAGTGTCTGTCTCGAAAGTTACGCGTTTTTTAAGAAAAAAAGAAAGGGCGGAAGGTCAAAAACGACCTTCCACCCTGACATATTCATTAAAGCGTACAGATTACATCATGCCACCGGCGGGCATGGCGGGAGCTGCCGGTTCCTTCTCGGGAATATCCACGATACCGCACTCGGTGGTCAGGAACATGCCGGCGACAGAAGCTGCGTTCTCCAGAGCGACGCGGGCAACCTTCGTAGGATCAATGACTCCTGCCTCGAACAAGTTGACAAACTCGTCGGTGCGGGCGTTGTAACCGAAGTCACCCTTGTTCTCGCGGATCTTCTGGATGATCACGCTACCCTCAACTCCAGCGTTCTCGGCGATCTGACGGAGAGGCTCCTCGATCGCGCGGGCGATGATGTGAATACCTGTGGTCTCGTCCTCATTCTCACCCTTGAGGTTCTTCAGAGCCTCAGCGGCGCGGATGTAAGCTACTCCACCACCAGGAAGATAACCTTCCTCGACAGCAGCGCGGGTGGCGTTCAGAGCGTCCTCAACCCTATCTTTCTTCTCCTTCATCTCAATCTCAGAGCCAGCTCCGACATAAAGGACAGCGACTCCACCGGCGAGTTTTCCAAGCCTTTCCTGGAGCTTCTCCTTGTCATAGTCAGATGTTGTGGTCTGGATCTGCTTGCGGATCTGGGCAACCCTGTCAGCGATATCTTCCTTGACTCCCGCTCCACCTACGATTGTGGTGTTGTCCTTGGTGATAGTGACTTTCTCAGCCCTACCGAGCATGTCAGGAGTAGTGTTCTCAAGGGTGAATCCCCTTTCCTCAGACACCACGATAGCGCCAGTCAGGGTAGCTATGTCCTGAAGCATTTCCTTGCGGCGGTCTCCAAAACCAGGAGCCTTGACGGCGGCGATCTTCAGGGTACCGCGAAGCTTGTTCACAACGAGCGTGGTCAGAGCCTCTCCATCGACATCCTCAGCGATGATAAGCAGAGCCCTTCCCTCACGAGCGATAGGCTCAAGGATAGGGAGAAGGTCCTTCATTGTGGATATCTTCTTGTCGCAGATAAGGATGGAGCAATCATCCAGGACAGTCTCCATCTTGTCAGGGTTTGTCATGAAATAAGGAGAGATGTATCCCCTGTCGAACTGCATTCCCTCGACAACCTTAACCTCGGTCTCAGTGCCCTTGGCTTCCTCGACAGTGATGACACCGTCACCCTTGACCTTGGACATCGCGTCAGCGATGAGCTTACCGATTGTGGCGTCGTTATTGGCGGAAACTGTTCCGACCTGCTCGATCTTGGAATAGTCACTTCCGACTTTCTTGCTCTGCTTCTTCAGGTTCTCCACGACAGCGGCGACAGCCTTATCGATACCCCTCTTGAGGTCCATCGGGTTAGCGCCAGCGGTAACGTTCTTCAGACCCACGTTGATGATGGCCTGCGCGAGAACTGTGGCGGTGGTTGTACCGTCTCCGGCCTGCTCATTAGTCTTGGAGGCAACCTCCTTGACCATCTGGGCACCCATGTTCGCATACCTGTCCTCGAGCTCAACTTCCTTTGCGACGGTCACACCGTCCTTAGTCACCTGAGGAGCACCGAACTTCTTGTCGATAACGACATTGCGACCCTTAGGGCCAAGAGTCACCTTGACGGCGTCAGCCAAAGCGTCAGCTCCCTCTTTCATCTTGGAGCGGACATCCACATTGAATTTTATCTCTTTTGCCATAATGATTTCCTCCTGATTACAGAATAGCCAAAATATCAGACTGCTTGACTATCAAATATTTCTTTTCCTCGACGGTAACCTCTGTCCCGGCATATTTGCCATAGAGGACCTCATCACCTACCTTAACCTCCATCGGTTCATCCTTTTTTCCAGGACCGACGGCGATAACTTTACCTTGCTGGGGTTTTTCCTTTGCTGTGTCAGGAATGTAGATTCCCGAGGCTGTCTTTGTCTCGGCCTCCTTGGGCTCGATCAAGACTCTGTCTGCCAATGGTTTGATCATGATATTAAGATTTATTGACGTATTACTTTCAAAGCTCCGGAATATTCACGGAGACATGCGGAAAGAATCAAAGGCTGTGCCACCCGAAGGTGACTGACAAATTGTCACCCGAGGTGTTGAACGCTGAAAGATGAGCCGAAATTGAATTACTTGAAAAAATTATTTATATTTGAGGTTATAAACACTCTGACTTATGAAGAAATCAGCCAAGGCCATCCTGGCCGTATTGACTTTGGTCGCGATCGCGGCCGCGGCGCCTTCGTGCAGCCGCTTCGGTAAAAGCAAGGGGCAAAGCACGGAATTCGCCACCTTTATTAAAGCCTACACAGGAGGCATTATCTCGGACAAGTCCACCATCAGGGTGGAGTTGACCTCGGACATTGATGGTGTGACTCCAGGAGCTGACGTTAAAGAAGGCATCCTGACTTTCACTCCTTCCATTCAAGGTACAGCCAGATGGCTTTCCCAAAGCACCATTGAGTTCATCCCCGACAACGGGGCGCTCAAACCTGGGCAAGCCTACACCGGGAAACTGCGTCTGGACAAGATCCATAAGGTGGGCTCCTCCAAGTTCAAAAGGTTCACATTCAACTTCCTGGTCGCTATCAAGGAGGCTGTCCTGGCGCTGGATGACATCACCATCACACCGGCATCTCCGGACAAGGCCAGCGTGAGCGGAACAATCGCCTTGACTGAAGAGCTTCCTGTCGAGAAGGTCCGCAAGATGATTGACTACAGCTATCCTGACAAATCCGGGGAACTCACCGTGACCGCCGGACAGGACCAGCTCAATTATCACTTCGACCTGGTCGGGCTGAACAGGAGCGACAAGGACAACACACTGAAGATCACGCTCAAATCCGGAGACACCGGCTTCGTGGCCGATTCGAAGATTGAGACCACCATTCCTTCCATGTCCGGATTCAGGATTGTCAGCGCGGAGAGAGTGGAGGCTGAAGATCCATACATCAGTGTGTTCTTCTCCAATCCCATTCAGGACGTGGCTGACAACTCAGGGCTCTTCAAGCTCACCGGCGTCGGCAGGTATTATGTCCAGGCTGAGAACTCCAGAGCGAAGATTTATTATGAGAATCCCGAGGACGTTCCCCTTTCCCTGACAGTCTCAGGAGCCGTTAAGAGCTATGACGGAGCCAAGCTCGGGACTGATTTCTCGAAATCATTCTCAGCGGCGGAGGAGAAACCAGCCGTCGAGATTCCGCTCTCAGGGAATATCCTCCCGAACTCCAAGGAACTGATCCTCCCCTTCAAGGCTGTCAACCTCAATGCGGTGGACATCAAAGTCATACAGATATATGAGGATAATGTGCTGATGTTCCTCCAGGATAATGACCTGAATGGGGACAATTCTTTAAGGAGAAGCGGCCGTCTAGTCTACAAGAGGTGCGTCCGCCTGGATTCCGATCCATCAAAGAACCTTCACAAGTGGCAGGACTACAGCGTGGATCTCTCCGGCCTTTTCAAACAGGAAGCCGGTGCGATCTACAGGGTCAGGATAAGCTTCAAGCAGGATTACTCCGTGTATGGGAAGTCAGTCGAGTTCAAGAGCGGCACTCCCACCAACGAGCTCGTGAGCCTCTATTCAGACCAAGCTTCTGACGAGGACTTCAGTGATTGGGACACACCTTCACCTTGGTTCTACGAGTCCTTCTACGACTGGGACGAGTATGAGTGGGAAGACAGGGATAACCCTCTGAAACCCACATATTACATGGATGAGGACAAGTTCCCGGCCATCAATCTCGTCACATCCAACCTAGGAGTCATCGCCAAGTACGCTGGTGGCGACAAGATCTGGGTCAGCGTGAGTGACATCATCTCCGCGGAACCGGTCTTCAATTCTGAGCTCTATGTCTACAGCTACCAGCTCAAGGAAATAGGCTATGCCAAGACCGGGACTGACGGAATGGCAGAGGTCTCCCTTTCAGGGAAACCGTTCGTGGTTGTCGCGAAACGTGGTGGAGCCACGAGCTACCTTAAAGTAACAGCCGGAGACGAGAAGACCCTCAGCCGGTTCGACGTCGGTGGCAAGGTCCTCGACAAGGGACTTAAGGCTTTCATATACGGAGAGAGGGGCGTTTGGCGTCCTGGTGACACCCTCCATGTCAGCCTCATTCTCGAGGATAAGGATGATAAGATTCCGGACAACCACCCGGCTGTCATGGAGCTTTACACCCCTGAGGGTCGTTTCTACGCCAAGAACGTCAATGGCAACGCCAAGGACGGATTCTACGTGTTCAATATCCCCACGAAACAGGATGATCCCACCGGTGTGTGGAACGCGTACTTCAAGATCGGAGGCGCGACCTTCCACAAATCTCTCAGCATAGAGAGCGTCAAGCCCAACAGACTCAAGATCAACATCGATGTGGGAGAAGGTGCTATTGAAGGAGGCAGCAGAGTCCCGATATTCATTTCTTCCAACTGGCTCACCGGACCGCCCGCATCTGGCCTGAAAGCGAAAGTGAACATGACTTTGAGGTCTGGTTCCTCAACCTTCAAGGGATATGAGGGCTACAGGTTCGTGACCCCGATGTCACGCTTTTCCAGAAGCGAGTATGATCTCGTTGACTACAACCTCAACCAGGACGGTGAGCTCCGGATCAATGTCGAGACCCCTAAAGCCAATGACGCTCCCGGCATGCTTACAGCTGACCTCGTGACCACAGTAGAGGAGCCCGGTGGTGACATCAGCTTCAACACTATGACTGTCCCTTACTCACCTTATTCAGCCTACGTTGGAGTAAAGATTCCCGAGGAAGGCGGCAGCCATTGGCTCGAGACAGACAAAGATTACAAGATTGATGTCATCGTCGTCGATAAGGACGGAGCCTCAGTGGCTGGAGACAACCTCACATATTCAATCTACAAGATCAAGTGGAGCTGGTGGTGGGAGAGCCGCAACGAGAGCCTTGATTCCTACGTCAACAGCTCATCCGCTGAGATGATTTCCTCCGGATCGATGAGATCCGCCAAGAACGGCAGCACAATACCATTCAGGGTTGATTATCCTGAATGGGGACGTTACCTGTTGATTGTCAAGGACACCAATAGCGGGCACATCTCCGGCGGAGTCTTCTACGCAGACTGGCCAGCTTATAGGGGAAGGTCCTCTAAGGCGGATCCTGACGGACTGTCGATGCTCTCATTCTCCACTGACAAGGAGTCTTACGATGTTGGAGAGTCCGTGACTGTCTACATCCCCGCCGCCGCCAAGGGTCAGGCATTGGTCTCTCTCGAGAATTCCAGATCCGTCCTGTCCAGGAAGTGGGTCAAGACTTCAGGCGAGGGCGATGTCACCTACTCATTCAAGGTGACACCTGATATGGCTCCGAACTTCTACATCCACATCACCTTGCTGCAACCTCACGAGAGGGCTGACAACGACCTCCCGATCAGGCTATACGGCGTCCAGCCTATACTCGTCAACGACAAGAACTCTCATCTTGAGCCGGAAATCGAGATGCCGGATGTCCTGCGCCCCGAGGAAGAGTTCAAGGTGAAGATCAAGGAGAAGTCAGGCAAACCGATGACTTACACCCTGGCCATAGTCGATGAGGGTCTACTCGACCTGACCGGATTCAAGACCCCCGATCCATGGAAGGCCATGTACGAGAGGGAGGCGCTCGGTGTGAGCACCTGGGATCTTTATGATTATGTCATCGGAGCTTACAGCGGCAGGTTCTCCCCGATGTTCAGCATCGGTGGTGACGAGAGCGTTAATGTCGGAGCCAAGAAGGACAACCGTTTCAACGCCGTCGTCAAATTCATCGGACCTTTCACTCTCCAGAATGGGTCGGCGACACACAAGATCACGCTGCCGATGTACGTGGGAAGCGTCAGGGTAATGCTCATCGCCGCCCATGGGGCACAGTATGGCAACGCTGAGAAGACAGTTCCCGTACGTTCACCTCTCATGGTCCTGCCTACCCTCCCGAGGGTTATCGGCACCGGTGAGAAGGTGACTCTACCCGTCAACGTGTTCGCCCTGGAAGATGGTGTCAAGAATGCCAACGTCAACGTCAAAGTTGAGGGACCGCTCAAGATAGCTGGCTCTGACAAGACATCGGTGAGCTTCGACAAGCCCGGGGACAAACTCGTCAAATTCGCCCTTGATGCCACTGGCGAGGGTGTCGCCAAAGTGACAGTCTCAGCGGAAGGCAACGGACACAAGGCATCCGAGACCATTGAGATCTCCGTCAGGAATCCCAACCCTGCCACAACCAATATCACCAGGATGATGATAGGCAAGGGTGAGAGTAAGCACTTCGGCTTCTCTCCGTTCACCGCCGGACCTGAGCAGTGGGCCACCTTGGAGCTCGCCAGTTTCCCGTCAGTTGACTACGAGGGTATATTCAAGTTCATAAAGGACTATGATTATAACTGCAGTGAGCAGATCGCCTCACGAGGCATCACCCTGCTCTCAATAAAGGACATGCTCCCTGACGAGAAGAAGCAAGAGGCTGAGAAACTCATCCCTGATATTCTCCAGCAGCTCTATCAGAGGCAGCTTGGAAGTGGCGGATTCGCCTACTGGCCAGGCTCCCCTGACGCCAACAGCTGGGTCAGCTCCATGGCCGGACAGTTCATGGTCATGGCTTCCCAGAATGGATTCAACGTGAGCAAGGGCGTCCTCGCCAGCTGGGCAAGGTTCCAGAAGAAAGCTGTCCAGGACTACAGGGCCAATCCCGAATATCCTCTCTGGGACTTCGAGCAGGCATACAGGCTCTACACTCTCGCCCTCAAGGGAGAGGCGGAGAGCGGAGCCATGAACCGTCTCAAGGATTCCGAGAACCTGAGCATGCAGGCAGGGTGGATGCTTGCCTCCGCATACGCTGTGGCCGGAAAGAAGAATATCGCCAAAGACATGGTGGCTAACCTCAGGACTGATTTCGCGGAATATCCCGAGTCTGGCAGGACCTTCGGTTCTTCCACCCGTGACAAGGCTGTCGCCCTTGAGACATGTGTTCTCATTGACGATATTCCCGCCGCCATGGACGTTGCTCAGGAGGTTTCCAAGGCTATGTCAGGAGGATGGTACATGCCTCAGGAGACGGCATTCGCTTCCAAGGGTATGGCAAGCCTCGCCGGTAAGGTCAACACTGGCAACATCGAAGCCGATGTGACACAGTCCGGCAAGGTCACTCCTGTCAAGAGTCCGAAGTCTGTCACCAGTCTCGCTCTCGACACCCAGAGCGGAGGCGCTGATGTGAAGAACAACTCTGGCGGAGTGATTTACGCCACCCTCATCACTTCCAGTGTCCCTGAATTCGGAGTCAAGAACGATGCCCATAACAATGGTATCAACATGACTGTAACCTACACTTCTTCCAACGGGAAGGCGCTTAATCCCGCGGAGATAGCTCAAGGCACAGACTTCACTGTCACCATCACGGTCAGCAACACCAGCCCGATGAGGGACTACACCAACCTCGCCCTCACCGAGGTCGTTCCTTCCGGATGGGAGATATTCAACGACCGCCTGTTCGGCTCCGGTCCTTCAAGTTCCTCATATTCCTATCGTGACATACGTGACGACAGGGTCATCTGGTACTTTGACCTCTCAAGGGGAAGGAGTAAGACATTCAAGGTCAAGATGCATGCGGCTTATGAAGGTGAGTTCACACTTCCTTCGGTCAAGTGCGAGGCTCTCTACGACGCTCATATCAGTGCCAACTCAGCCTCCGGGACCGCAAAGGTCACAGCTCAATAAATGAGAGGCAGGAAGGTTAATTTCAAGAATGTGCGGCGGCCAATAATAGTTTTGGCCGCCGCCATCTTGATTGCCTACCTTCTATGCCTTCCAAGGAACCTATTTAAAGGAACAACTTATTCAACAGTCATTGAGGACAGGAATGGCGAGCTACTCGGGGCCAGGATAGCCTCCGACGGACAGTGGCGATTCCCTCCCTCTGACAAGGTCCCTGATAAATTCAAGGCCGCCATTATCGAATTTGAGGACAGGTGGTTTCCTTACCATCCCGGAGTAAATCCGGTGTCTATAGTGAGGGCGGCGATCGGGAATATAAAGGCCGGAAAAGTGACCAGCGGAGGCAGCACAATCACCATGCAGGTCATAAGGCTTTCCAGGGGAAAGGAAAGGACCCTGTGGCAAAAGCTTATAGAATCAGTGCTCGCCACACGGCTGGAATTGAGATATTCAAAGAAAAAGATACTGGCGCTTTACGCTTCCCACGCACCGTTCGGAGGTAATGTCGTGGGACTTGAGGCAGCCTCATGGAGGTACTTCGGCAGGCCGCCGGAGGAGCTCTCTTGGGGAGAGGCAGCCACTCTCGCCGTCTTGCCCAACGCCCCCGCCGACATTCACCCCGGGAAAAACCGGGAAAGGCTTCTTGAAAAGAGGAATCGCCTTCTTAATGATCTCCATAAACGGGGCAAACTGGACGATCTGGATTTGGAACTAGCTCTCGATGAGCCACTTCCTCTCGAACCTGTAGCGCTTCCCAGAGACGCCAGGCACCTTGCGGAACGCTTCTCCAAGACGTCACGGGGACAAAGAGTAAAGACCACTGTGGACATCCACTTGCAAAGACAAGTGCAGGAAGTCACCGACATGTGGAATGACGAGTTCTCCGTGACAGGCATCAATGACCTCGCGGCTGTGGTGATGGATGTGAGGACAGGTGAGATCCTAGCCTATGTCGGAAACGCCGATCCCGACCGGAAAAGACCAGGGTCGGATGTCGACATCGCCGGTTCACCGAGAAGCACGGGAAGTATCCTCAAACCAATCCTCTACTGCGCTTCACTCCAAGATGGCGAGATACTGCCATATACCTTGCTTCCGGATATTCCGGTCAACCTCAACGGATTCTCTCCCCAGAATTTCAACAGGGAGTTTGCGGGAGCGGTCCCTGCGGCGCAGGCGCTCGCCCGCTCGCTGAACGTTCCCTCTGTCCACATGCTCCGCAAATTTGGTGTACCGAGATTCCTGGACATATTGAGGAAAGCAGGTCTCACAACGTTGACCAAAAGCGCCTCTCATTATGGCCTATCGTTGATTCTCGGCGGAGGAGAAGCGACGCTGCTTGACATCACGTCGATGTATGCGAAGATGTCCGCTTCTTATCAGTCAACCGGCAAGGATGCTCTCCGCAAAGGAGATAGGCTCAACGGCTACCCGTTGACAGACAAATGCGCCCTATGGCACACTTTCGACGCGCTGAAGGAGGTCAACCGCCCTGATGAGATGGACTGGAGATTAGTAGGCTCACTAAAGAAAGTGGCATGGAAGACGGGCACAAGCTATGGATTCCGTGACGCCTGGGCGGTGGGTGTGACTTCCGACTATGCCGTTGGAGTATGGGCGGGGAATGCCCAGGGACAAGGAGTCCCAGGACTGACAGGTGCGAGGACCGCCGGACCGGTCATGTTTGACATATTCAACCTGCTGCCCGTCAAGGAAGAGGAAAACGCCTATGCCGTGAACGGCTGGTTCAAGGAGCCGGCGCCAGGAGACTATGTCCTGATGGAGACCTGCCATGCATCCGGGCATCTCGCCGGGCCAAGCTGCGAACGTATTGACACATTGATGCTTCCGGCGAAAGCTGTCAGGACTGAACCTTGCCCGTATCACAAGACTCTGGATGGAATACGGACATTCATACTGCCACCTTCGATGGAATGGTACTACAGGCAGCATCACCCTGAATATGCCCCATATATTCCGGCCAATAAGGAGGATTACGCCCCGATGGAGTTCATCTATCCTGAGGGTGGCGCGACCATCTACATTCCACGGCAGCTCGATGGAAGTATCGCGGGAGTGACGTTCAACCTCGCTCACAGAAACCCTGACCAAAATGTGTTCTGGCACCTGGACAACGAATATATGGGCCAGACAAGATTCATCCATCAGATGAGACTCACCCCGTCTCCCGGGAAGCACACCGTCACTGTGGTGGATGAGGCTGGCAATTCCCACTCCGTCGGATTCACTATAGCGGAGAATAAGTAGCTTGGTGGCACCAGCTGCCTATGGCAAATGTTTTGCTAATGTTTGGCAAATTTTTATATTTGTAAGTCAGGAAAACACTAAAAAACAATTGATATGAAAAAGATTCTGGCCATCATGGCCGCAGTTTTGACACTAGCATCCTGCAGCGAGAATTTCAACGCCGCATATCTCCTTTCAAGTGGAGTCAAAATCGCCCAGGCCGCATCCGTCACTGACGAGCAGATGAAGGCCTATGTGAGCCAATATGTCGCCCAGCTCGACGCCCAGAGCCCTGTCCTTCCCGAGAGCAACGCCTACGTCAAAAGAGTGCGTAACCTCACGAAGGGCATCACCGAGGTCGACGGTACTCCACTGAATTTCAAGGTATACCAGACAAACGACGTCAACGCTTTCGCCTGCGCCGACGGCAGCGTCAGGATCTACACCGGACTTCTCGACAGGATGACAGACGACGAGGTCCTCGGAGTTGTGGGCCACGAGATCGGCCATGTCGCCCTCAAGCACTCCTTGAAGCAATATAAGGCGGCTTTGCGCAACTCGGCTATCAGGGACGCCGTTGTCTCCACAGGAGGTGCGGTGGCTGTCCTGACCGCTTCTCAGCTCGGTGACCTCGGAGAGGCTCTAATGAGCGCCAAATTCTCAAGGAAACAAGAGGCTCAGGCTGACGACTATGGCTACGACTTCCTGGTTGCCCACAAGAAGAATCCTTGGGCTATGGCTATGTCCTTCGAGAAACTGTTGAGCCTTTCCAATGGTGGCGCTTCCGCGGGAACACAAGCAGCCTCATCCAGCTCAGCGGTCTCCGAGATATTCTCAGACCACCCGTCAACAGAAAAGCGCATCGCGACAATGTCGCAACGCGCCACTAATGATGGCTATAAGCGTCCAGCTAAATAACAGGACGTAGCTTTCTACAGATTTTCACCGGGGGCGATGGCGACATCGCCCTTTAGTCCATCCTCAGGTACCTGGGACGATGGAGCTACTATATCACCCTGAGTCACATAGACTTCCGGCTCTTCAATATCCCCGTCCTGGGGATGGCAGGCTGTGAATGCCACTGGAGCCAACGAGGCCAGTCCCATCGATAGACCGACCAACTTGACAACCTTGCCGAGCCTCCGACGGGCGGCTAGCTGGTTCTCAAGATAAACCACTTCCGCCTCGCACTTGGGACAGGTCCCGGCACAGGAGCCTTTGTGCTTGCACTCAGAGGTGACAAACTCGATCTCATTCTCCGCCGCGATCTGGCGACGGATCTCCTTGAGCATCTTACAGATTTCTTTTCCTCTTTGCATATTCCACGTTGTATTTGAATTTATCTATTCTCTCAAAACCAAGTCCCCGTACAGCAGCCTCACTCCTCGCGATGTCATCCTTGGTGTTGTAGGCAGGAATCTCCGGGATCCTGATCACGCACTTGTCAGCCAGCCCCTTCTCCGAAAGGATCCTCAGATTCTCGAGCACCTTGCCATTGTCCTTGCCGGTGTAGCTTGAATATATCCCCGGATCCATGTCCTTGATGTCAATCAAGTAGCTGTCCACCACCGGGATAACATCTTCCAAAAAGGACGGAGGCACATTCAGGCACGTCTCCAGATTGATCTTCCATTGTTCTCCACAGACCGTCCTGAACTCTTTGATGAACAAATGGTTCAATAACGGCTCTCCCCCTCCGAACGTGACTCCCCCTCCCGTAGCCAAGAAATACAGCTCGTCCTTCCTCAACTCCATATAAAGCTCCTCCGGGGTATATTCCTTAAACGGATACGAGTCCGAAAGAGTCTGGGGATTCAGGCAATACTTGCAGTCAAGGGGACAAAACATGAAGGCTACCAGAGTGGTGACTCCTTCACCATCAACCCCTATCCGCAGTCTGGATAGCGCTGAGATCTTGGCTTTCATCTACATATATAAACACCAAAATTCGAGAATCTTGCTTGTCTTTTAAGAAAAAAAATGAAATTATGGCTGTTTATAGTCCGGCCTGAGAGAAACAGAAGTCTCTGTCGGGAAATCGGCAGGAACCTTCCGCTTTACTTCACCCGTGGCGCACCATTCTGCCCCTCTTATCAGAAGTTCCTGAAAACCAGCGCATTGCATGGCTGGGTTATCCTCCAGAGTCTCACCGCAGTGACCAAGCATGGTGTGGAATATCCTTCCTTTGCCATACTCAACCGTGAAGACTAGCGGTTCCTCTCGTCCAGAACCACCTTTATCTATTGGTGAATATGCGGTGTAAAGAAGGTCCTTGATGTCTCCCGGGCCCCTCATCCTGTCATACAGCTCGTCACTGGCGTGCTTCCAATGCTCCGGAAGGCCTTCCAATATCGGATGGGAAGCGGCCCTCCTGTTCATGATGTATTCATGTCTGGCGCCATGGGACCCACCTGAACCAGGAGTCTCGTCCCTGAAGAGACCACCGTCTTTCCAGTAGACGTAAGGCCCTGATTTCTCGTCCCTTCCGCCCCATCCGCCAAGAGCGATGATCTGATTGTACTCTTCCCAGCCGGTGAAAGCATTATCCGCCGCATGGTACACGACCACTCCCCCGCCGTTCTTGACGAAATCCAGAAAAGCGGAATTCATCTTCTCCGGCCATGGATCGCCATTATAGTCAAGGAACACGAAGTCATATTCGCTGAAATCCACATCGAAGCCAGACATGTCCTCCCCGGAGGCCGGAGAGACAGCGACATCCATCTTGAACTGGCCGGAATTCTCAAGGATAAGTTTGATCGCCTCATGGCTGACCGGCCAATTGTGGTTGTTCTGCCCGGTGATGATGACACCATGAATCGGCTTCCCTGTGCAAGCGGAACTGAGAGTGGCCAGGAGAAGAATGGCCACGACGAAAAGATTGTGAAGAGTTCTCATGCTGATTATTGTAAAGGTATATCAAAAAGCACAAAGGCATCAGGATCCAGGACCCCTTCAATGACGCCTCCTTTCATTTCCAAAGGAATCTCGGTGAATGCCCTGTCAGAATCAGTGAGATAAGCATAGACCAATCCGTCTCCAGCTCCTTTGATCTCAATTCGGAACGGCCGGATCTTGGTCACGTTATTATCCTCGGAGTACCGTGTCAACAGCACCCTCAGATGGCCGTCAGAGGAGCGAGCCGCAGTCGCATATAGTTCATTGTCACCTGCTTCCGCTTTCACCTGTGTCCCGTACTGAATCAATTTGTCCCATGCGTAGAAAGCATAGTAAGTCTTTGAAGGACGATAAGTTGTCTGATCAAAGGCCCCGCAGAAGGCGCTGGGGCGGAAATCATAGTACATGAGCATGTCAACCGGCTCATCCTGGCAGGCAGACATAACAGCGGCGGTGAAGGCGGCGCCTTTGATGGCGCTGATCTCGGAAAGGCTGTACACATATTCATCTGTCCAGCCTTTGATGAAATTCCACTCGTCAAGGAAAGACGGGGTGTCCGTGAATCCGTTTTTGTCCAAAAGAGCCCGGATGCGTCTCGCTTTTTCAGTGAAAGCCGAAACGGAGCGCTCATAAATATGCCATGAAAAGAAGTCCAGACCTATTTTCTTTTGACTCATCCTCTGGAGGAAGGTGTCCGCCCATTCCTCCATCCAGCACAAAGCCGGCCCTCCGATCATCAAGTCCGGAAAGGTCTTGTTGAGATATTTTGCGGCAACCTCATAAAACTCATAGAACTGCTCCGGGGTGCCACCCCAAGTGTGTGGCTTTGTTTTCCAGTCCTCAACGTCCAGATCAGGCTCGTTCCATATCTCCCAGTATTTGATGCCCAGATGGAGACCGTTCGCCCATCCCTCGTTGTAATGCCTGATGACATGCTCACATATCTTCGCCCATTTGAGATAATCCTTGGGCGGAAAGATATTGTATTGCTTAACCGTGTGCTCTATGCTTTCTCCCAGCCGGAAAAACACCTGGGTACCGGCGGCTGTTATGTTCGTGAGATAGGCGTCGGTGTTGGTGAAATCATAAGCTGAGGGATCGTTGGGATTCTTATCGAAATCCGGGAACAGCTGGGAAATGTCCACGCAGTGCGGCCCGCCATATCCGGCATAGTATGCGGAATCATGTGTACGGGCGTAAGGGATATTAAGGACTTTGTACTCATAAAAATTGCCACGGGTCTGCTCCTTGGCATTGGCGACGGCCGGGCCATTGTTCACGGCATTCATCGGCTTGATCGCCCCGACTACCGCAGCAGGATCGATGACAACTTGCGCGCCGGCAGGAAGCCAAAACGCCATCAGAAGTATTAAGCAGATGGTTTTGATAGATTTCATGGGCATTTATGTTAGAGAGACTTCGGTAATACAAATATACAAAAAATGGAATCAGCGAATACTCTGTTCACTAGCATTTAGCCAACTTTTTGCTGGATTCTACTCTGAAGTGCAACGCTTTGAAGCGTGACAGTATAACTTTACTGCCATAACCAGAAAAGCGACAGAGGATGGGATACAAGCATTTGACAAAGGATATTGCGAAGGGACTCGATGCCGAGTTCTACTTCGCACGCCCATACCACTCTTGGGAGCGGGGTGCAAACGAAAACACGAACGGGCTGATACGCCAGTGCATTCCGAAAGGAACGGACTTCAGCAAGCTGACCGACGAGATGCTTGCTGAAATAGAATGGAAACTCAACCACAGGCCTCGTAAGTCACTGGGTTACAGGACACCGTTGAAATATTGTAAACAATTATTTAACTTTGACTTTTGAAGTGTGTTGCACTTCTAAATTGAATTCACCAATTCATTTTAGAATCAAACGAGCAATGTTGGAAAAATTAGACACCCTCGGGGCATGCCTGCTGGCCGTGCTGATGACCGGTACTTTTATCTTCTTTGTAATTGCCCATGCAATCGGCTTCCAGTACTGCAAAAAACTCTTCGGTACCCGGCGGATCACCCAGCAAAGCCAGGAGGTTCCTCTGGAGGGCAACCTGTTTGCAGCCTGCTACATCCGGACCAATCAGCCGCGCGTCCTGGATCAGCACATCCATCACGAGTTGCCGGCGGCTTTCCTTTACCGCTGGTACAGCGAAGGAAAACTGAAACTCGTGCAGCAAAAGCCCGCAATGGATATAGTCAACTATCTCTCCATCCAGAAAGACGCTGTCATCCGTGATAAGGAAGAAAACAGTTTGTACCAGAAATTCTGTGAAGCTTCCGGGGAAGACGGGCTGCTGGGAGTTGATGAAGTGTATGAGTGGAGCTACAGACATCCCGGCGATCTTTATGGCTATAAACCGGAAGACAAAGGAAAGGAATGGTTCCAAGACCGGAGAATGATCGAGCCCGATAATCCGAAAGACAAGCTGACGAATCTGGGCATCCGGATACGCTCCCTCACGCCAGAGGGAGCAGCGAAAGCTCGTGGACTGGTTGAGTTGCAAAACTTCCTGCAGGCCCATGCGGAAGACAAACCATGTGATCCGGTCGATACCAACCGGATAGATGATTTGTTATGCTATGGCCAGTTCTTCGGCATCGCCGACAAACTGGCTGAAAAGTGGAGTACGCATCTGAGCAAAGAAAAAACCACCGTCGTAGGGCTTTGCCGTGACCTGGCGCAAGCGTTCTTCGACGGAAACAACAACGCTACCGATTAAGCGGATCCACCTCGACCACCTTAGACAAATCAAGCACCTGCGTGATCGCAAGTGCTTGATTCTGACCGTGGAAACAACTGGATTCGAACCAGTGACCCCCTGCTTGTAAGGCAGGTGCTCTGAACCAGCTGAGCTATGCTTCCAGACTTAACCCCATCGGGGAGTGCAAAATTAGCACAGTTTTTCCATTCCGCAAAAAATAATTCGGGAAATGCTTACCTTCGCGTCACGATAACCGAAAAGTGATGAAAGTGAGCAAGAATAGAGTCATAGCTGCCGCATGTGCGGCCATCATCTTAGCAACCGCATGCGATCGTCAATCTGGCAACAAGTCTGAAGAGCCCTATAAAGCCGACCTCAGCACACTGGAAGGCCAATGGAGGGACTCAGTCCACACCGCCCTCTCACATATCCTTAGTGATAAGAAGATTGTGATTGGGGAATATTCCATGCCGATTTGGTGGACGATTTATGGTGATGAGCCCTCGGACGGAAGGTCTCTTTACATCTCCCTCCATGGCGGAGGTGGAGCGCCGGCGGAAGTGAACGACAGCCAGTGGGACAACCAGAAAAATCTATACAAGCCCTCTGAGGGAGTGTATCTCTGCCCAAGGGCTATCACAAACACTTGGGACCTTCATTTCCGTCCGGAATCAGACAAGTTCTATGAGACTATCATCCAACTGGCCGTCACATTCTGGAACGTCAATCCCAACAAGGTATATCTGATGGGTTATTCCGCCGGAGGTGACGGGGTCTGGCGTCTTGCTCCCCGCATGGCGGACCATTGGGCTGCCGCTTCAATGATGGCAGGACACCCTGGTGACGTGTCACTGCTGAGCCTAAGGAACCTGCCTTTCATGATTTGGTGCGGAGCCGAGGACCACGCTTACGACCGTGACAAGGAGTGCGCGGCAAGGATCGAGGAGATGGACAAGCTTCATGAAGAGGATCCTGAAGGATATATCCATGAGGGACACATCGTCCCCGGCAAGCCTCACTGGATGGACCTGGAAGATGCCGCGGCAGTGCCATGGATGGCAAAACACACGAGGAACCCCTATCCCAAACGGGTGGTTTGGTGCCAGGGAGATGTAATGAAGGAATATTTCTACTGGCTCGGAGTCCCGATCGAGGAAGCCAAGAAAGGCAGTATGCTCACAGCGGAAGTTAATGGCAACACCATAACGATCCACGATTGCGACTACTCCAAAGTCAGGATCTACCTGAACGAAAAACTTGTCGACCTTAGCAAGCCCGTGGTGGTCTTGCGTGGGAGCGACAAGCTTTTCGAAGGCACTTTGAAAAAATCGGATTCCCTGCTGAAGAAGACTCTTTATCAGAGGAACGACCCATCTTACTCCTTCCCCTGCGTCATCGAGATCGGTTTATAACGACCTTGATAAGTTTGTATTTGCTGGTCATGCCTTCACGGCTTTGATCATGCGATTCAGTCCTGGTGCTGAAAGCCAAGTATTTATCACCGTCAATGGTGATGAACCCCGGGGATGCCAGAGCCCACTTCTCGTCCTCGCCGACCCACTTGTTCAGCTCACAAGGGAGCTCACGGACAAATGAGCCATCCACCAGATATGTCCTGAAACTACAGGCCTCGGTTGTGCCACCGTGGGTGTTGTAATATGTCGGGAACAGCAAGTCGTAGCGCTTGTCGACCTTGCACGCCGCCGAATTATACAGGCAATCACCCGCCATTATCTCAGTCTCACCGATTTGCTCCCCGTCGAGAGTAAACTCAGCGAGCGTTACCCTGCGGTTCAAGAAATGCTCTTGAGTCAAGCGGGAATATAACCTCATACGCTTGCCACGAGGCACCAGAACATTCTGGGTGTCGTGCTTGAAGTCATAAATCTGCTTGCGCCCGGTGAATTCAATTCCATCCTTAGACTTCCAGAGGAAAAGGCAGTGATGCCCATCTTCCTTCTGGTTGCCGACCAAACGGTATGGCCATTCCTTATCATCCACCAAGCTGACCGAAGACTCTATCAGCGAGTCCATTATCTTGTTTTTCAACTCATAGTGGAAGCCATCGGAGGATTCGGCCAGATATAGATTCTGGGACCATTCATCCTCGGCGATTGAATTCTTCTCATTACCGGAGAAATACATACGGTAGATGCCGTCCGGGGTCTGGATGATGTTGAAATAATTGATCAACCCCATCCCGAAATCCCCATTTTGGAGTATATCAATCGGAGGCTCCGGAAAACTGACACTCACTATCGGCTTCTCACCGCAAGCGCAAAGAGCGGAAAGCAAGCAAAGCAGGAAAAACTTTCTCATACCTTATTCCAGCACATTTAACGCGCCTCCGAACTTGTCATTGGCCCTGTAGTGAGGGGCGTACAGAGACTCGATTGTCACGACAGGTGCGGTGAATACTCCTTCCTGGGTGATGTAGAACTCCTCAGTCACCGTGGTGTTCTCCTCGGGGTAGACATCGAAGTAATATTCAGTGCGGTCAGCCTTGACATTCCTGTAGCCCTGAGGTGAGACAGCGTAAGAGCCAATCGGCCTGTACCACCATCCGACATGGCCGGAAAGCTGATTCACCGGTCTGAAGGCAGCCTCACGAGGAGCGTTGAGTTTCACGAAACTACGGTTCTCCTGATTCCAGATCTTATATTCGGTGATGATCTTCTCTCCCCTCTTCAGTTTCATTCCAGGATATATCTCAAGCAAGTTCGTGGTTGAGTTCTCACCTTGGACCTCCTTGTAGAAATGCCTCTCAATGGTGAAGCCGTTGCCAGCGGCAACAATCTTCGAGAAGGGTACCTTATAGGTCTTGGTCATGAGAATAACCCTTGTCGAAAGGACGTCCTCGCCTCCAGTGAGCACCGAGTTGATCGCATCCACGAAAGCGGGATCCTCTCCCCACTTCTGCGTCTCTTTCTGGAGCATCATCCATATGCGGATACCGTCAGCGATGGCGATCTCCGCCTTATTCCCGGATTGTATCCTTCCGTCTGAAAGCAAGTCACAAAGGAGCGAGTGGGCGTAGAGCTCACTTTCAAGAAGTCCTCTCCAAGGCATCACAGCGTTGGGATAGTACCAGCCGCCATCACGATGCTCGACCGCATATTCATCCAAAGAAGCGACATCGGCGACAATGGATGAACGCATCTTGGAATCCGCGGAAAGCTTGATGCCCCAAGCGGACGCGAGGTCTAAACCGCCATCCCCATAAACCAGATTGACCAGGGTCTTGATCCTGCGGGCCTTGGCAAGGATCTGTCCCTGCAGGCCGCGACCATCCTTCTGGGAAGGGATCAGGTAATCCTTGATGTATTTCTTGAACTCCTTGAAGTTCTTTGAATACTCGCTTGCCTCGCTCTTAGTCTCCTTGGAGACATCAAACTCAACAGAGGAGTACATCGAGCGTACATAAGCATATTGGGCAGTCGACAGCCAACCGCACCAGTAAGGCCAACTGTCGTGGATGAACTGGTTCTTGTCAAGGAAAGCGATAGCCGCTTCAGAATCAGCGACTTCCTCAGCCAAACCAGCATCACGCAGCTTGGCGAAACGCTCCAGAACCACAGCAGTGATGACCGGGGATGACTTCATGCCCTCGAACCAGCCGAAGCCTCCGTCAGCGTTCTGACATGCCTCAATCTTCTCAAGGATATCCTCGTCCGAAGTAATATAATCGAAATCAGCGCCAAGTTTCTCCGCCACCCTGCGGACATAGAATGCCTCTGTCAAGGACAGGACATCCTTGCCTTCAGGCTCCACCTTCGAAGGAATGGCGTCAAGGACCATCTGACGGATGTCTATCTCCTTGTATTCAGCTCCAGATGAGGTGGTTCCGGTGAAAGCGGAGCGGATTCGCTGAATAAGAGCGTCCTTGTCCATACCTGCCAGCAAGACCGCGGAATGGGCCTCAGTCAAGGTCTGCTCGGCTTCAAAGACCGGCAAAGTGACGAACACCGCGTCTGAGAACGATTTGGCGACATCAGCGAATACCACCTTCAACCCTAGGAGATCATGTCCCTTAGGATCCACGGTGAACTCGACCGGAACGGACTTACCGGCGGGGACAGTCACCTTCTTGGAAAGAGTGGCGAACGGTTTGGCGCCCTCGTGATCGGACCCGGCATAGGTCTGCAGGGCAACCGTTCCGGAAACCGGCTTGTCTGAAGAACTCGACACCGTAGCGTGAAGAACATACTTATCGCCCTTATAAATATACTTCGGCTCGACAACATTGACTTTCACCGGGATTGAGACTGTCATCTCTTGCCTCAACAGGGCGTTCTTCATCTCCTTGGTGTGAGCGAAAACCTGCACCACAAAGGTGGAGAGCTTGTCAGAAGTCTTGAATTTCAAAGTGGCGTTGCCGTTGCCGTCTGTCCTTAGATAAGGCTCGAAAGCGAGAGCGGTCGAGAAGTCGGAACGGACCCCGACCTCATCCAGCTCAGCGGCGGAATCAACCGATTCTTCACTCACCCTGTCCATCATCATCGCGCTCTCCTCCACCACCATCGGGGCGGCCTCAAGCACCATGGCCTCGTTCTTTGCCCCGGCCACGGCGCGGGACTTCATCATCCTCCTGTCATCATAATCGTAAATCCTGCCACGATCAATGCTACCGTCCATCACATCGTAGTATACCGGCCTGGCGCCAAGGTTGACAAGATTGACGGTCTCCCAGATATTCGGAGATATTCTCTCAGAGGCCTTATCGAAAATGGCGGCGACCATCTCAGTCCCAGGATCTGACTTCAAGGTAAAGGAATATTGTTTTCCTGGATAAGCCTTATCCTCGAATGATGTGAACGTCAGAGGCAGATTCAGGATAGTCTTCTCCCTCTGGAACTCGCGATGGAAAACGTAGTGAGTCCCATTACGGAAGTAGAAGATATACAGTGTCAAAGCGTCAGGATATTCACTCTTATACTCAAAAGAAAGAGTCTTTATGGACCCATCGGAACCTGGTTTCCCATTCAATTGGATCAGCTCACGCCCGAGAGGTTTTCTCTGCTCATCAAAGAGCTCGGCGACCGCCCATACAGGACCGGCTCCAGCTCCGAACTGAACCTTGATCTCCTCTCCGTCCTTCACCGAGTAGTCAGTGCAAGGACCTACCAGCTTGAAGAAATTCTCCACATCAGACTGGATGGCCTGATCCTCATCACCGACGACAAGGAACGACATCTCTGACCTTGAGGAGATTTCCCTATCGTCAGTGGTCTTGACTTTCGCGGATGCCACAAGCTTGTAAAGACCTGTGGCGGGGATGCTTATCTCCTTTGTGGAGCCCGATTCGGCCTCTCCGCTGGCAACCACGACATCCTTGCTGTCCTTTAACTCATATTTGATGTCAACAGGCACTTTCTGGCCCTCACTATTCCTTGATGTGAACGTGACTTTGGCCACTTTCCCAGCCAACAGCTCACAATTTCCGTACTTGCCTTTTCCAAGGGAGACGTCACCAACCGCGGCATTCTCCAGATTCATGTCAATGTTGAAAGAGTTAAGCACAAAGACCCTTCTTGAGAATTCACTTGTCTCACCGGTGGCGTCCTTCACCTTGACCGTGACCCTGTACCCATACCTGTTGTCCATAGAATGGAACTTCAGGGCGAATGAGCCGTCAGACTCGAGCTTGATTTCCCCGTCAGTAACGATGGTGCCCCAACTGTCGACAACATAAGTCACCTCGGCGGCGTCGAGAGGATGACCGCTGTAGCTTGAGACCTTTCCTTTCACCTCAATCTCATCGCCCATGAAATAAAGCTTGTCCACGCTCTCGAATGAGAGGTCGTAAGTAGGGAGGACGAACTCGTCCACGACAATTGACTTGGACTCCATCGTGCTGTTATTGTAACGGATCTTGATGGTGAATCTGCCGTTACGCTCCCCTTCAGGAATCTTGAATTCTCCTGCCACTGAACCGAACTCATTGGTTTTCAGTTCAGCCTTCGCGATCTCATTATCCTCGGCGTTGACGAATATGGCTTCGACATCCTCTCCCGCTTCGAAAGCTTTGAAACTCACATATTGGTTGCCGATGTAAAGGACAGCCTTGAACTTAACGGTCTCTCCTGGATTGAACGCGGTCTTGTCGGTGAATATGTCGCAGTACTTGCCAACATAACCTTTACGCTCACTGTAGTAGTCCCTGGAGTTATGCAGACTCTGCTCTTTTGAGAAATGGAGGAAGCCATCCGGATCCTTCCAAGAGGCCCTGAGGTCGTAATAAACATCAGACTTCATCACCTTCCCGAATTCCTCTGGAAGAGGTGTGAAACCATCGACCGGAATATCCTTGACCTCAGCCAATAGCTTTCCTGAATGAATGAGCGCGAGATCCACCTTCTTAAGCGGTTCTCCGGACAGATAGTTGGCGACATAGAATTTGCGACCGTCAAAATCCTCCCTCAGGGCTATTGACAAAGTCTTTGGAACATAATTACCTTGAGTCTCGATCTTGCCGTTCTTGACCTTGACAATATAATTGCCGTCATCACACCTGGGGATGTGAACCCTCACAGTGTCACGGACATAAAAACTCTTCCGGGGATTGTCCAAGGTCTTCTTGAACAACGGGGTACCTTCCTTATCATCGAGGAACATCGAGACTTCAACACTCGGGAGATTTCTCAAGGTCACAACTATGTCATTACCTTCAAAAAAGAGTGAGACATCCTTATCCTCAAGTACTTCCAGTTGATTCTTAAAGTTGTCTATAGTTCCTGCGATCTTGGAGTCCACCCCGGATTTATAAGTAAGACGCTCTTTCTCCGCGGCTTTGATCTCGGCGTACAAGGCTTTATAATCCGCCTCACTACCCTTCTCCCTCGAAAGGTACGTCATCCTGTCGTCGAAAAGCATCGCTTTACCGAAGAGGTTAATCGCCTTGCCTTCATATTTTGAGACAAACGCCTCCACATCTGCCTTTCTGCCGCTCCAATAACGGTTCATCAAGGAATAGCACTCGTTCCAGGCGGCGTTAGGATAAGTATCGCCCAGATACTCTTTAAGCGCGGTATTAGCTTTGGAGGTTTCCCGGCCATTAATCCGCTCGGACCAAAGGGCATATTCATAATCATCCTTTATGAAACCATTGAGGAGACCATTCATCTGCCCGGATGTCCTGGTGTGGAAAGCGATGTTCTTTCCCGCCTGGAGACGGGTCTTGTTGATCAAGACGAAATCCATCATCCCACTCTCGCTCCTGGAGGACTTGTACGAGTAAGTGACTATCGGCTCGTCATATTCCTTGATGGCATTAGCGAGGAAGGTGTTCATTTCCTGGCGTTTCTTCCAATTCCTGGAAACCTCCGCGTCGACTTTCTTGACAGCGGCGTCGTAGAAGTCCCAGTGGTAACGCTTTGCCTTAGCCTGCTCCATGATGACGTCAAGCGACTCGCTCATCTTCTTTGGCAAGTCAGCCTTCTGGGCGGCGTAATAGTTTTTCCACAAATTTGTCAGGACATGTCCTTGGGCGTCAGGACCCTTGGCAATGACAACGGTATTGTCTGTCCTCTTGATGAACGCATGCGCGATCACGGCGGCGGAGCAAATAGCGACCACCGCAAGAATCAGGTATAACATAGACTTTTTCATAATGAACAGGTTTACTTCAAAAACCTCGCGATCCTAGCAAAGGTAGAGCTTCCGAGAGAAGATAAGTACTTCCCCCTATGAATATCAATGATTTACGGTTTTTATCGAGAGAAAGGGCGACGGGAATAGCCTCCTCCACCGGGCCTCCCCGGACAATTTGGCACGGCTTACCCGAGCCCTTGAAAAAAGCCTCCAGGCGGCGGGCGGTTTCCTCCGCTGGCAATGCCCGGGTGGTTTTCAACTCGGGAAGGACATATATCGCATTCTCAGGCATCAACGGCATTATCCCGTCCAAGTCCTTATCCGCCATCACAGCATAAACGATAATCAATGATGAGAATTCTCCAGATTCCATCATGCTCTCAAGCTGAGAGAAGTTCCATTTGAGGGCTGCCGGGTTGTGTCCGAGATCCGCGATCACCATCGGCTCTTTACAGACCATCTCCCAGCGCCCATGGAACCCGGCCCTTGATGCTGTGTGGATAATAGCGTCAGCTACAGTCTCCCTGTCGGACAATCTTGAATAGAAAGGATTATCCTTGAGGATGTCCACCGCCGCCAGCACAGTCCGGAGGTTTTTAGCCTGATAAGCCCCACGAAGGTCCATATCCTGGATTATAGAGGGGACAAGATCCGACATTGACAGGTCCATGTCCTCCGCGAGATACAGGGAACTACCTGTCTGTGAAGCCTTTGCCTCAAAAACAGGGAGAGTCTCGGGAAGGTATTCCCCGACAAGAGCCGGAACGCCTTGCTTGAATATTCCCGCTTTCTCTCCGGCTATCTCCTCGAGGGTGTCGCCCAGCAATGCGCAATGGTCCAGAGCGATGCTGGTGATGACAGAGAGATCCGGCATGATGATGTTTGTGCTGTCCAGACGGCCTCCCAGGCCTGTCTCAATCACGGCAACGTCCACTTTCTCATCAGAGAACCATTTGAAAGCCAGACCGGTGGTTATCTCAAAGAAAGACAAGTCTAGCTCGTCCATATCCTTTTCATACCGGCAGAGGAAATCATAGACGTATTCCTTCGGCACCAATGACGGAGGGTCTAATATCCGCATTCGCTCCCGGAAATCGAGGATATGCGGAGAAGTGTACAAACCGACCTTCAGACCTGCGGACGATAGAGCCGAGGCGAGCATGTTGGCAACGGAACCTTTCCCGTTAGTCCCCGCGACGTGTATAGTCCGGAAATTCCCCTGAGGATCGCCAAGAAGGGCAGCGAAACGGATCATGTGATCCAGCCCGGGCTTGTAGGCATCTCCGAAAGGAACTTTTTGCACCGAGGGAAATCTGGTGAAGATACTCTCCAGCTTATCATTATAGGCTTTATCAAAACAATTTTCCATAGGAGGGAACGGTCACTTTTTGAACTCAACTCAAAAATACTTAAATTTACGGACATATTGCAACTGAATGAAAGAAAAAACATCAGCCCTATATTCCGAGTACATCATCGATGGCTTCCCGAGAAGGTTCACGCCTGCTGACATCCTGGACGAATGTCTTGACCGTGAGCCGGAGCGGCCAAGGGAGTACGAGGAGCATGAGCCGATCGTGGACGAGAGCGTGGATCCATGTCCGGCCACAGGAGAGTTCAGCGTCCAAGACGCCCAGGAGTACCTTTCGGGCGTGTCAAACCTTATGGGGACCCCGAGGAACTGTCCCGCGGCGTTTGCGGAGGAGTTCACAAGGAGCCGGATCGCGAAAGCGTTGCTGGACACCATCTGGATGAAAGGTCATTTCCGTCTGAGCGACCTGTTGTTGAGCGCCAAATGGCGTTGGAACACGAAGCCTCTCGGGAACATGTCAGCTTTCTACTCTTCCGTGGAGGCTGCCGCTGACTATCTGGACAGCCTCGGTATAAGTCTTGACTCATATTCCTTCGCCGAGAGCGAAAAGGTCAGCCAGATCGCCTTTAAGGTGGCGGCGACCGATAGGCCTGAGGATCCCGACGAGGAGATCGGGCCGGACGAGGATGAGATTGACCTCCCTGGTAGCGCCCCATTCGGCAGCCCGCACCCCGTCATCGGCAGGAGAAGAGCCGTACCTGACAAGCTGGTTCCCGATCCTGACAGCTGGATAATATTCGTTCCATTCGACAGTTGTGAGTTCCGTCTCGGGAATTCCCTCCTTTGCGAGGCTTACGGCCATAATGGTGACGCCTCTCCGGAAATCGGGGACGGAGATTATTTCATTGACTGTTTCGAGATAATCCGCGAGTTCGTGGAGGACAAGGTCGTGTTGTCTGGCAAGACCGTGAGCGACGGAGGGCTGCTTCCGGCGCTCAAATCCATGTGCGGGGAAGATGTCGGAGCCAAGATTGACATCAGCGGGATCATGAACGCATACGATGAGGGTAATGGCATCCGTGTGTTGTTCTCTGAAGTCCCCGGCACATTGATCCAAATCAAGGACATCGATTACGATTACGCTGACGCTGAGTTCCTTTTGCAGGACATAGCGTATTATCCTATAGGACACCCGGTTCCAGGGAACGGTGAGATCAAGGTCAAATCCGGCAAGGGCGGGGGCATATCCGACATCCTCCAATCCCTCCTTAGCAGCCAGGCGTCGGAAGGAGAAGACTGATTCATATTCAAGCGATGGTAAGATACATCAGGAAAATGGCCACCGGCCAAGGCAACAGAAAGCCGAAAATATTCGTACTTGACACTAATGTCATCCTGCACGATTACAAAGCGATTCGCAAATTCAGGGACAACGACATAGTCATCCCTATCGCTGTCATCGAGGAGCTTGACAAGTTCAAGAAAGGAACGGACCAACTAGCCTATAATGCCCGCGGCTTCATGCGGGACTTGGACAGGATCACGGACGGACGCTTGTTCGGGAAGGACGGAATCACGATCGCCAAGGGCCTCGGGAAGATAAAGATAGAGCCGAATCATCCCTTCCCGGAAGAGATGAAAGACCTGTTCAAGGACGACATCCAGGACCATAGGATCTTGTCTACAGCTATCTGGATCAGGGATAATAATCCCGGACGTTTCGTCGCCCTTGTCACTAAGGACATCAACCTCCGGATGAAATCCAAGGCCGCGGGGATGGAGGTCCAGGACTACATGACAGACAGGTTGGAGGATGAGAAAGTCGAGAATTCCATCAAGGAAGTCATAATATTGGATGATTTTGATCCCGATGTCTTCCAGGAGCTCGCCTACGGCCCGGACAACGCAGTCTCATGGAAAGAGTTCGGGAAAAACCGCCCCAGGCCAAACCAGCTTTATAAGATTAAGAATGGCAAAGACTTCACCTGCGCCCGCTACGATGCGGACAAGGATCAGGTTGTCCTTGTCAAGACCAAATACGTCTACGGTATCAAGCCGCTCAACGATGAGCAACTCTTCGCTGTCGAGGCTTGCATGAACCCCGCTGTCCAGCTTGTGTCGATGACTGGAGGAGCCGGAACCGGAAAGACCTTGATAGCTCTCGCTTCCGCTCTGGAACAGGCCAAGGACTATGATCAGATCATTTTGACCAGGCCCACCGTTGTCCTGGGCAACCAGGAGATAGGGTTCCTCCCCGGAGACCAGAAAACCAAGATGAGCCCATTCATCCAGCCGCTGATGGATAACCTCAACGTGATCAAGAGCCGTTTCAAATCCACCAGCAAGGAAGCCCAGAAACTGGATGCCATGCTCAAGGAGGAGAAGTTGCTGATCTCTCCTTTGGCATATATCAGGGGCCGTAGTCTCGGAAGGGTGTTCTTCATCTGCGACGAGGCCCAGAACCTCACGCCCAACGAGGTGAAGACAATCATCACTAGGGCCGGAGAGGGGACCAAGATGGTATTCACAGGAGACATTTTCCAGATTGACCAGCCTTATCTTGACCAATGGTCGAACGGTTTGACCCATCTGAATGAGAAGATGGGTGGTCAGAAACTGTTCGAGCATGTTTTCCTGAGAATCGGAGAGAGAAGCGAACTTTCAGATCTCGCCTCAAAATTGTTATAACCAATCATTTTTATTAAATTTGCGAGCCTTTTGTAAAAGACTATATACAAAAATCATTTTAAATATGTTCGACAAGAAGAAAAGAGTCTATCGCTTTGGTGGGAAAACCGCTGAAGGAGACGGGCACATGAGAGAATTGCTTGGCGGTAAAGGCGCCAACTTGGCTGAGATGAGCAAGCTCGGCATGCCGGTTCCCGCCGGCTTCACGATCACAACTGAATGCTGCGCCGAGTATTATTCACTGGGTGGAGGTTACACTGACGATCTCAAGAAAGAGGTCGCTGAGGCTATGCGCGCCACCGAGACGATAATGGGAAAGAAATTCGGAGATCCTTCCGATCCGCTGCTCGTCAGCTGCCGTTCAGGAGCGAGAAGCTCCATGCCTGGCATGATGGACACTATCTTGAACATCGGTCTTTGCTCCGCCACACTTCCCGGCATGATCCAGAAGACAGGCAACCCGAGGTTCGTGTATGACGCTTACAGGCGTCTTATCATGATGTACTCCGACGTTGTCATGGAGAAGGCCGAGGGCATCGAGCCTGCCGACGGACAGGGTATCCGCCAGCAGCTTGACAGGATGATGATGGACCTTAAGGACCAGAAGGGCTATAAGTCTGACACCGAGATCACCGCCGAGGAGCTTAAGGACCTCTGCGAGAAGTTCAAAGTCAAGGTCAAGGAAGTCCTCGGAGTCGATTTCCCTGACACAGCCCAGGAGCAGCTCTGGGGCTCAATCGGAGGCGTTTTCAAGTCCTGGAATGGAAAGAGGGCCATCGCCTACCGCAGGATCGAGAAGATTCCTGATGATTGGGGCACAGCTGTCAACGTCCAGTCCATGGTATTCGGAAATATGGGTGACACCTCCGCCACCGGAGTGGCTTTCTCCCGTAACCCCGCCAATGGAGACAACAAGTTCTACGGTGAGTGGCTGATCAACGCCCAGGGCGAGGATGTGGTCGCTGGTATCCGCACCCCCAACCCTCTCAACGAGGCCACCAAGACTGAGAAGAACAAGGATCTCGAATCTCTCGAGACCGCCATGCCTGAGGTGTACAAGGAGCTTGACGACATCCGCCTGAAGCTTGAGAAGCACTTCCACGACATGCAGGACATTGAGTTCACCATCCAGGAGGGACATCTTTGGATGCTCCAGTGCAGGATCGGTAAGCGTACCGGTCTGGCTGCCCTTCAGATGGCTATGGACATGGTCGATGAGAAGATGATCGACGAGAAGACAGCTGTGATGAGGGTCGCTCCCGCTCAGCTCGATGAGATACTCCACCCGATTCTTGACCCTTCATCCGAGAAGAAGGCCAAGGTTCTGGCCGTCGGACTTCCCGCTTCACCTGGTGGTTCCGTGGGACAGATTGTCTTCACTTCAGAGGCCGCTATGGAAGCCGCCGCCAATGGTATGAAAGCCATCCTCATCCGTGAGGAGACCTCTCCTGAGGACATCGAGGGAATGAGAGCCGCAGCAGGTATCCTCACCACCCGTGGAGGAATGACCTCACACGCCGCCCTCGTGGCCCGTGGATGGGGCAAGTGCTGCATCGTCGGTTGCGAGTCCATGAAGATCAACTTCGAGGATAAGACCGTGACCTTCAATGAGAAAGACACCTTCAAAGAGGGTGACTGGCTCAGCCTCAATGGTTCCAAGGGATTTGTCTATGGCACCAAGATTGAGACCATGGACGCTTCCGAGAATCCTCTGTTCAAGAGGTTCATGTCAATCGTGGACAAGTTCCGCAAACTTGGCATCCGCACTAACGCTGACACTCCCGAGGACGCCGCCAAGGCTCTCAGCTATGGAGCTGAGGGAATCGGCCTCTTCCGTATCGAGCATATGTTCTATGGCGCCCATTCCGAGAAGCCTCTCTCGAAGCTTCGCAAGATGATCCTCTGCGACACAGAGGCCGAGCGCCGCGCCGCCCTTGACGATCTTGAGCCTTACATGAAGGCCGCCGTCAAGAGCACCATGAAGATCATGGACGGCAAACCCGTAGTGTTCCGTCTGCTTGATCCGCCTCTCCATGAGTTTGTTCCCAAGACCGAGGAGAAGAAGAAGGAGATCGCGAAGGAACTTGGCGTCACCGTCGAGGAAATCGAGAAGAGGGGCGAGGCCCTTCACGAGGTCAACCCTATGATGGGTCACCGCGGAGTACGTCTCCACGTTAGTTTCCCGCTCATCGCCGAGACCCAGTATAAGGCCATCTTCGAGGCCACTGCCGAGCTGCTTCTCGAAGGCTACCATCCGATGCCCGAGATCATGATCCCGGTCACCATTTCCGCCCGTGAGCTCAGCTTCCAGAAAGCCATCTGCGACCGCGTCAAAGCACAGGTCGAGGGTATCAAGGTCCAGAACATCGACTACAAGTTCGGAACTATGATCGAGATTCCTAGAGCCGCCTTGACCGCCGACCGTATGGCCCGCGCCGCCGAGTTCTTCTCATTTGGAACCAACGACCTCACCCAGATGACGTTTGGTTTCTCACGTGACGACATCGGCACCTTCATGGGTGACTATCTCGGCAACAAGATCCTCGATTCCGATCCATTCCAGACCATCGACACCAAGAGTGTCGGCAAGCTGGTCGAGTTCGGTATCCAGGGTGGCCGTTCAAAGAGGCCCGACCTTAAATGCGGTGTCTGCGGAGAGCACGGAGGAGACCCTGACTCAATCCGTTTCTTCAACAAGATCGGTGTTGACTACGTCTCTTGCTCACCATTCCGCGTGCCTATCGCCCGCCTCGCCGCCGCCCAGGCCGCTATCGAGCAGAGCAAATAGGGTTCTGTCCCTGTAATTCTGAGCGAAGCGAAGAATCTGATTAAAAGGAGTTTGCCCGAATGGACAAACTCCTTTTTTATTCGTATATTCAGAAAGAATTCCTAATTTTATGCTGTCTGGGCATATCTTCTAGAACAATGGCTTTATTCCACAAACATAGATTCTGGCTAACAGCGCTTGTGGCGCTTCTCGTGGGCTCCTGCGCCAAGGCTCCGGAATCCTCGCCGCTGGTGCTGTTTGGCGCCCAATCAGGAAAGCCGACAACAAAGGATGTAAGACACACTCTGGAGACTGCTAAAAAGGCTGGATATTCTGATTTCATGGTTTATCCGAGAAGCGGTCTGGAATATGAGTACATGGGCGAGGAGTGGCTGAATCTTGTCGAGGACTACCTCCGTGAGGCCAAACGCCTCGGAATGGGCATCTGGTTATATGATGAGTTCAATTGGCCAAGCGGCAGCTGCCACGGCAAGGTGACGGAAGCTCATCCTGAATATGCCAACACGACTTGCGCCCTATACACAAAAAACGACGGATCATTCGACTGGCGCTTCTTCAAAGCCAAAGGAACGTCCGCCAACGTTTTTGATGAAGATGCGATGAAGTTGTTCAGGCAGCTTACGCATGAAGTCTACGAGAAACGTTTCCGCCAATATTTCGGAACCGTCATCCATGGAATATTCACGGACGAGCCAGGATCCGAGCAATGGTCCGCCAAACCAGATCCGGGTTCAGTTGTGGAGTTCCGGTGGTATCCAAATCTCGAGCAAGACTATCTGGCCGAGACGGGACGGGACTTCCGGGCGGATGTGGAGGCTTACTGCCGTGACAAGTCCAAGGGAGAGGTATGGGAGGATTACACCGCTGTATTGGGCAATGCGTTCCGACGCTCGTTCATAGACCCGATCACGGAATGGTGCGACAAGCTTGGAATAGTCTCTACGGGGCATCTCATGGATGAGGCTAACCCCCTCTCAGCCGCAGTCAGCAACGGTCTCACTCTCCATGCGCTAAAAGGACTGTCTTATCCGTGTGTCGATGAGATATTCACTCGGACGACAACTGAAAAAGCGGAGTGGCTCACTTTCGCCACCGCCCAACACGCTATCTCAAGGCGTGGGAATGGAGGTGCGGCGGAGCTTTTCGCCCTGGGACCTTCTGACCTCTCATTCGACAGAATGCGTCAGATGATTTGGCTTGCGGCGACACATAAGATAGAGACATACTTCATGTCGCTTCACCACCAGACGGCACAGGGATTCATCGAGAAGCCACACTATTCGATGTTTCATTCGCCTATCCAACCGTGGTTCTATGATCAGGCCGCTTTCCACGACGCTGCCCGAGAGGCGTCTTTGTTTGCGGGGAAACCTTTCCACTGTGACGTCGCGGTGCGTTACCGCGAGCGCTTGGCTGGACGACTCTCGAAGACTCATGAATGTGAAATGCCGCTCGTCGCTCTTCTACGCGAACTTGAGACCCGGCAGCTCACTGTAAACCTCGTTGAGGAAGACGAGATGTGCGATGAGCCTGTCGTGTTCGATTTTGACGGGTACGGTGTTTTCGAGGCGGGAGGACAACGATTCGGGGACATTTCCGAAGCTGTAGCGTTCGCAGAGTCACGCTGCGCCTCGAAGTGGCGCGCGACCGAACACGGTGAGTCAGCCACGGACCTTTTGATGAGGCGTTATGAAGACGGCTCAGCCGTATTCCTCAACCTTAAGGACGAGGATCGGCTTCTCGTATTCATGAAAGATGGTGTTGAGATACCATTCATGCTGCCAGGAAGGGGTGTTTGGATTTACCGCCCTGTGGCGGAAGAATGGAGTCTGTCTCTTGATCATTCTAATATAAGGCGAATACGGTTCCTTGCTGACGGCACGGCGAGGATATTCTTGGAAAAACCCAGGAAAGTCCGTTTCGCGACTTGCGCACTGCCAAATGCCGCGGCAAAGGTCACGCTTGACGGAGCACCTATTGCCGGAACGAAGGAATGCACCTTCCTAGGATTCGGTTACAACGGCGATTATCTTGAGACAGAGCCGATTGAGCTGGGCGCTGGCGAGCACTTCCTCACTTGCGAAGGCCGGGAGGATAGGGGGCTTTTCCTGCCGGTCCTCTGGATGGAAGGTGAGTTTGCGGTTAATGAGCCTGACACGATTACAGCTCTACCGGATAAAGTCGGGTGCGGCCCGCTCCCAGCGTTCGCTCTCGCTGATTTCGCCGGAAAGGCGACATATTCAGCGGATGTGAATATCCCCAAAGATGCCAAGTACCTCATTCTGGGGACCGGTCATGCCGCCGCTTCCGCTCGACTCGGTGGCAGAGATCTCGGCTCGAGGCTTTTCTATCCCTGGCGTTTCGAGATTCCGGCGGCTCTGCGCGGGAAAACCTCAAATTTGGAAATAACCGTGACGACTTCCGTACGCCCGATGTTCGGAGCGGAGTCAGACGATGTTCAAGGTGCACTCCCTTCAGGAAAGCCAGACTGGGTCAAGACGCTCGCTCCGGAGCATGAGGTCGGACTTGTTTTCGCATATTGGTCAGAATAATAATATTCAGAAATACTTTATAACCATGAGAATAGCGATTATCGGCGCAGGTAATATGGGTGGCGCCACAGCTTTGGGATTAGCCAGATTCATCCCCGAGATTGAGGTTACCGCGACAGCCAAGCATCAGGAGACCCTTAATAAATATTCATCATCAAGAATCAAGACCACCCTGGACAATGCTGCGGCGGTAAAGGGTGCAGACCTTGTAGTGATGGGAGTCAAGCCTTGGTTGCTCAAAGAGGTACTCTCTCCCCTGCTGCCCTTGATGGAAGGCAAGACCCTTGTCTCCCTTGCCGCTGGGATTCCGGCTGCCACAATAAAGGAATGGACTGATGGTCAAGGCATTAAAGGAGTGTATACTGTCATCCCGAACCTTGCTATCGAGATTGGTGAGAGTATGACTTTCATCAATGAGGTATTCGGTACGGAAGAGACCCGCACCGTCGTGACCGGACTCTTCAACTCTGTCGGAAAGGCTTTGCTGGTCGATGAGAAACGACTTGGAGCCGGGATGATGGTCGCCTCCTGCGGGACAGCTTTCGCATTGAGATATGTCAGGGCCGCCACAGAGGGTGGAGTCGAGCTGGGGCTTTATCCGAGAGAGGCGCTCGAGGCAGCCTTGCAGACAGTGAAGGGCGCCGCCATGTTAGCTGAGGCCCACGGGACTCATCCTGAGCAGGAGATAGACAAAGTGACAACCCCCGGCGGGATCACCATCCGGGGGCTGAACGCTATGGAAGAGGCCGGCTTCTCCAATGCCGTGATCCAAGGACTTAAAATCTGGAAATAGATTAAATTGAGCCTTTGGCCAAGAACATCACAGAAAGGACGGCGAGGACTGTCACGGCGATGAGCCAGATGACAAGCATCCATAATCCCGGACGCCACTTGGGGGCCTTCAGGTCAAAGAGGAGCATTATGCCCAGATAGATCAAGGCGATGAACGGGATAACCACAGTTATAGCGAGAGCTATGACTAGCGGCGGATATGAGAGCATATCCATCATCAATGGAGCCTCGTTAGCTATCTCTTCCGTAAGGCGATTAAGGAAGAAGGTGTTAGCCAAATAGTTATCCCCGACTGTCAAGCAACCTAACGACACCACTCCGGAGACACCCGCGACAAGGAACGCTATCCCAATGCACAACGCCAATATCCTCCAGAAAACTTTGGCGGAATCTGACTTCGCCACATTATTAGCGGCTGTCTCAACCTCTTTCGCAGCACTCCTGACCCTGGCGCTTATGGCGTCGACAGTTCCTTTCTCCCCATGCAGCTCATCCCTCTGACGTACGGTCCTGGCCTCAGGCATGCATATCCATAGAATCGCATAGACAAGAGGCGCGAAAAGCGAGGATGTGTTAAGCCAACCATGCCTGAAGAAGAATCCCGTTCCGGCCAAAGTGAGGACCACGAATATAATCCTGAACACTGTCGTGTCCACGCCGAAAAAAGCCCCGAGTCCGGAGCAGACTCCCGCCACCTTTCCGTTGGCCGGATCACGGTATAGTTTTCTCTTGACCTTCAGATCATCCGTATTCCTCTCCTCCTTGCGTGTGGACGCCTCCTCGCCAGAAAATGACTCCTCTCTTGATTCCTCCTCAATGGCTTCGGGCTTTCCGAGAGTGGCGATCACTTTCTCCACCATCGACAAGGTAACGACTCCTCCCTTCCCACTTTGCTCCAATAGAAGCTCGGACATTCTCTCCTCGATTCCCTCCATGACCTCAGCGCCACTCTCGACTTTCGAATAGAAGGTCTCAAGCTCTGAAAGGTACTTCTTTGCCGTCTCACAGGCATCATTCTCAAGGCCGAACACATAGCCGCCTATGCTGACATATTCTACAGGTTTCATCTCTATCTTTCTTTAATAGTCTTGATGGTGTCCACTATCTCCCGCCAAGCGGTGTCCATATCAAGGAGTTGCTGGCGACCTTTCTCAGTGATACAGTAATACTTCCGGGGCGGGCCCTGGGTAGATTCCTCCCAACGATATGACAGGAGTCCCTGATTCTTCTGGCGTATCAGAAGCGGATACAACGTTCCTTCAACAACTATCATATTGGCCGCCTTCAACTCATCCAGAATAGAAGAGGCATAAGCCTCCTTCTTGTCCAGGATGCTGAGTATGCAGTATTCAAGCACCCCTTTGCGCATTTGTGAGCGCACGTTCTCAGCACTGTTATCCATATCCGTTCCTCCTACTTTGAATATTCAGTGAACTTGGCCATGTTCTCAGCAGTCGGCTCCAAACCCCTCATCTCACACTTATCAGCAGGGGTCTTGGCGAGCGGAACCACAATCCAAAGAACAAGATAAACAATCAGACCTGATCCCCAGAGAAGCAAGGCGAGGAGAAGGATGATTCTCACTATAGTTATGTCGATATTCAAGAAACTGGCGAGTCCGGAGCATACTCCCCCGACAGCCTTATTGTCAGGATCCCTGAAAAGACGTTTCTTGATATCACCTTTCTCTCCTCCATAGGAGAAATCAGGGCCTCCAGTGGTACTCGCTGAAGGACCGCTCTGCCCGGCGCCGCCAGCGTCATGCCCGGCCTGACCGGGCATCCCGAAGGCCGGCTCCGCGGAACCGTCCGGCATCCCAAGCTGCCCGACAACCTTGCTAACAAGGGCAAGATCCACAACCCTGTATGAGGCACCGCCTATCCCTTCATCGAAAAGCTCGGCTATCCTGGACTCAAGGTCTGACATGACCTCGTCCTTGGCGGACTGAGTGTCGCGGTTAAGCCTTGTTTTGAAATGATCAAAGTAGACGGAAAGCCTGTTGTAGGCATCCTCGTCAAAGGCAAAACTCCTGCCTCCCACACTAGCATTGATGACTTTTTTCATAATATTCTTGGTTTAGCAATTATATTTCCTTTGCAAAGATATATAATTTTTCAAATACCTTGCAACACATAGTACCTAAAAATTTCAAAAAAGTTTTATTTTTGTAAATACATAACAATAATATATAATATGAAGCCTACACACCTCCTGATTTCCTGCGTCATGATCCTGTGCTCTTGCGGCTCACATGCCAAGGATTATGAATCAAAGCGTCCAAAACCCGAAGAACGTTTATTCAAGTCAACCGCTGTTGAGAACAAGATCACCTGGATGAAAACCCAGTTGAAGAATCCTCGCCTAGCATGGATGTTCTCAAACTGCTACCCGAATACGTTGGACACCACTGTCCATTTCGGGAAGGACGAGAACGGAGACTGGAGGACCTTCGTGTACACGGGCGACATCCATGCGATGTGGCTGCGTGACTCCGGAGCCCAAGTGTGGCCATACATCCAGCTCGCGAATGAGGATGAGGAACTCAAGCACATGCTCGCGGGAGTGATAAACTGCCAATTCAGCCTCATAGCTCTCGACCCTTATGCCAACGCGTTCAATGATGGCCCCACCGGCAGCGAGTGGGAGTCAGATTTGACCGACATGAGCCCTTGGGACCACGAGCGCAAATGGGAGATCGACTCCCACTGCTACCCTATCAGGCTCGCCTATCAATATTGGAAGGTCACGGGAGATGATTCCGTATTCGGAGATAAATGGCTGAACTCGATCAAAGCCACCCTCAAGACTTTCAAGGAGCAGCAGCGCAAGGACGGACCGGGGCCATACCGTTTCGCCAGGGTGACTGACCGTCAGTTCGACACTAAGTCCAATGACGGAAGGGGCAATCCCGTGAAACCCTGCGGCCTGATCGCCTCGGCCTTCCGTCCCTCCGACGACGCCACCATTTTCGAGTTCCTTGTACCGTCCAACTTCTTCGCTGTCACTTCATTAAGGAAGGCGGCCGAAGTTCTCAGGTCTGTGAATAAGGAACAGGGACTCGCTAAGGAATGCGAGGATCTCGCCTCAGAGGTCGAGAAAGCTCTCAAGGAATATGCGGTATATGACCATCCTAAATATGGGAAGATCTACGCCTTCGAGGTGGATGGCTTCGGCAACAGGCTTTTGATGGATGACTCCAATGTGCCTAGCCTTCTCGCTATGGCCTACCTCGGGGATGTAGACATCAATGACCCTATCTACCAGAACACCAGGAAGTTCGTTTGGAGCGAGGACAATCCTTACTTCTTCAAGGGAACCGCGGGCGAGGGAATAGGCGGCCCGCACATCGGCTATGACTACATCTGGCCCATGAGCATCATGATGAAAGCATTCACCTCCCAGGACGACAATGAGATCAAATGGTGCATTGAGACATTGATGAAAACTGACGCCGGCACCGGATTCATGCATGAGTCTTTCTTCAAGGACGACGCCACAAAATTCACCCGCGCCTGGTTCGCCTGGCAGAACACCTTATTCGGAGAACTTATCATCCATCTTGTCGACAACGGAAAGCTTGACCTGCTTAACTCAATAAAGGTCAAATAAAAACACTTAATATGAAACGTATATCCTCTCTGCTGTCAATCGCGGTCATGGCAGCGGTCTCGTGCGTCAACTCCGGCCACTCTGACAAACTGGACCCCGTTGATTATGTCAATCCCCTCACAGGCACGGCGTCCTCTTATGAGCTGTCAACGGGTAACACCTATCCAGCCATAGCACTCCCTTGGGGTACCCACTTCTGGACTCCGCAGACCGGAAGGAATGGAGACGGATGGACCTACACCTATTCAGCGACCAAGATCAGAGGGTTGAAACAGACCCACCAGCCGAGTCCTTGGATCAACGACTACGGCGCTTTCTCGATTATGCCCGTGACCACCGGTCCGGTATATGACGAGAATGAGAGGGAAAGCTGGTTCTCCCACAAAGCTGAGACCGTAAAGCCTTATTACTACAGCGTTTACCTCGCCGAACACGACGTGACAGCGGAGCTCGCCCCGACAGAGAGGGCTGCGGCTTTCAGGATGACTTACCCGGAGAAAGACATGTCTTATCTCGTAGTTGACGCTTATAAAGACGGCTACGTGGAGATAGACATGAATAATAATACGATCTCGGGTTATTCAATAGCCAATCATGGAGGTGTGACCGAGTTTTTCACGAATTGGTTCGTGGTGGTCTCCGACACACCTTTCGAGAGCGAGATGACTGACGGAAGTATCGCCATGGTCGGCTTCAAAACCTCCAAGGGACAGCAAGTCAATCTCCAGGTCGCCTCGTCTTTCATCAGCCTCGAGCAAGCTATCACCAATCTCAAAGAGTTGAAAGACAGGAATATTGACCAAATCGCCGAGGCCGGCAGGGCCCGATGGAACGAGGTCCTGGGAAGAATAGCTGTCGAGGATGACAACATTGACAATCTGAGGACATTCTATTCCTGCCTCTACCGTTCAGTCTTATTCCCGAGAGACCTTTCAGAGATCGACGCGAATGGCAAGAGGGTTCATTACAGTCCATTCGACGGTGACATCCATGAGGGATACCTGTTTGGCGACACTGGATTTTGGGACACTTTCAGGTGCTTATTTCCGCTTCTGGACCTGGTGTATCCAGACCAGGAAGTCAAGATGCAGGAGGGTCTGGTCAACACATGGAAAGAGAGTGGCTTCCTGCCCGAATGGGCAAGCCCGGGACACAGGGGTTGCATGGTCGGAAACAACTCCGCTTCCGTTGTCGCCGGAGCTTACATTAAAGGCCTGAGGGGCTATGACGCCGAGGAGCTCTGGAAAGCCGTGACCCACGGCGCGCACGCTGTCCACCCGACCGTGTCTTCCACAGGACGATTAGGCTGGGAGTATTATGACAGCCTGGGCTTTGTCCCGTGTGACGTGGGAATAAGGGAAAACGCCGCACGTACCCTCGAATATGCATACGACGACTGGTGTATTTACTCTTTCGGCAAAGCCCTGGGCAAAAGCGAGGATGAGTTGGCTCCTTACGCCAAAGCGGCCATGAACTACAAGAACCTCTTCGATCCGGAGTACAAGCTGATGGTCGGCAAGAATCAGGACGGAACCTTCGAAAGGCCTTTCAGCCCGCTTAAATGGGGAGGTAATTTCACCGAGGGCAACAGTCTCCACTACACTTGGAGCGTTTTCCACGACATCCAGGGACTCATCGACCTTATGGGCGGGGACGAGGATTTCGCCACCAAGCTGGACAGCATATTCGTCATTCCCCCGCTCTTTGACGACAGCTACTACGGCTTCCCCATCCACGAGATCAGAGAGATGCAGGTCATGAATATGGGCAATTACGCCCATGGTAACCAGCCGATCCAGCACATGCTGTACCTCTACGACTGGGCAGGCCAGCCGTGGAAGGCTCAGAGTCACATAAGGGAGGCCATGAACAAGCTTTACAACTCCAATTTCGACGGCTACTGCGGCGACGAGGACAATGGCCAGACCTCGGCTTGGTATGTGTTCTCCGCCCTAGGATTCTACCCCGTCTGTCCTTCAAGTGATGAATATGCCATCGGCACTCCCCTGTTCAAAAAGGCGACAGTGTCTCTTCCGAACGGAAATGTCATCACTCTGGAAGCTCTTGATAATTCGAAAGATAACTATTATATTGGGGAAGTCAGACTTAACGGGAAGCCTTGGAGCAAGAACTTCTTTAAGCACAGCGACCTCATCGGTGGTGCCAGCATAAAGTACGGCATGTCCGCCGAGCCGAACCCCACACGCGGCACAGCCCCAGAAGATCGGCCGTATTCGTTCTCAAAAGAATAAATATATCTCCTCGTAACTGACTGTTATTAAACAGTTTAATCTCCCCCCCCGATAAACCGTTTTTTTTTGTTTTTCGGGGATAATTCCTTATATTGCAAAAAGGACGGGTAAAAAACGAAGAAAAGAGTAACATCATTTCTTATATCCACATATCATTAACCAATTCTTTATGAGACGAGTCTTTATTCTGTCGCTAGTCACCCTCATGACCATTATGGGTGGAGTGACTCTCATTGCGGCAAACGGTTCCGCCACCGTGCAGCAGAACCAGAAAAAACATGTTTCAGGAATTGTGACGGACAAGTCAGGCGCTCCGGTGCCAGGCGCCTCCGTGATGATTCCAGGCACGTCCACCGGTACTGTGACCGGCGAGGACGGACGTTACTCCCTTGATGTCCCTGTCGGGACTAAAGTCCTTGAGGTTGGTAGTCTAGGCTACTCAACAATACAAATCACTCTTGGTACCGGGAATGTTTACAATGTCTCTTTGGACGAGGACACCACATCACTTGATGAGGTTGTCGTGATCGGTTACGGTTCCGCTCGAAAAGGAGACCTCACAGGTTCTATCGCATCAGTCAAAGGCCAGACTGTGGAGGAGCGTTCGACACAACAGCTGACCAACGCTCTTCAGGGACAGATCGCCGGATTGCAGGTGACACGTTCCACCGGAGCTCCTGGAGAGACTGGAACAATCAGGATACACGGTGTCACAACCATGTCAGACAACGACCCTCTCGTGATCATTGATGGCGTTCCAGGGTCTCTTGACGACGTGACCGCCAGCGATGTGGAGACACTTTCCGTCTTGAAGGACGCCGCCGCGGCGGCCATCTACGGATCACGAGCCGCGGCAGGTGTCATACTCGTTACCACCAAGAGAGCCAAGGAGAACCAGTTCTCTCTCGATTATAGCGCCCAGTTCGCGATCGACAAGCCAACAGGGCGTCCAACGAACGGGGATGTCATCGATTGGATGAATCTCCAGAACGAGATGTCCTGGAACGACGGAGCGGCAAGTCCCACGGCGATCTATTCACAGGAAATCATCGACAACTGGATGGCAAACAATGCGAAGGATCCGGTCCACTATCCGAACACCAATTGGATCGACCTGACACTGAAGAAAACCGCAAGCCATCAACAGCACAACGTTGTCCTAACCGGAGGCACGGCGAAATTGAAGACAAAGATGTCTCTCAACTATCTCACATCTGATGGCTTTTACGAGAACAAGTCCTACGACCGTGTCACCACCAGAATTAACAACGACTGGAAGGTTAACGATTGGATGAGGGCCTCTGTCGATGTGAATTTCAGCCAAGGCGAATTCGTCAGACCCGCCTCTGACGATGTCTATTTCAGGGCTTATGAGGCATCACCTTACTACACCGCTTACTGGGATGATGGCAGAATGGCGGACTGCAAGGATGGATACAACCCTCTGGCATACCTGACCGGTGGAACAAACAAGACTGCGTATTACCGTCTTCAGGCCAAGGCCCAGCTTGACATAACTCCTTTCAAGGGATTCACCATCACCGGAGTGTTCTCACCCAACTACAGTTTCATCAAGGGCAAGAACTTCAAGAAAGCCGTGCACCTGAACTACGAGGACGGTCGAACGATCACATGCGAATGGTTCAACACTACAAATCTCGTAGAGTCAAGGAATGACCGCCAGGCTCTCACCTCCCAGCTCTACGCCAACTACAACACCAATTTCGGAGGTTCCGACCACAACCTGACCGCAATGGCCGGATACGAAGGGTATTCATACAAGTGGGAAAATGAGAGCGCTACGAGGAACAATTACACTCTCACGAACTACCCTTACCTGAACCTCGGACCCGAAGACTACCAATACAACTCCGGAAACGCGGGGCATAATGCCTACCGCTCATTCTTCGGCCGTCTTATCTATTCTTTCAAGAACCGCTACCTCCTGCAGGCCAATGTCCGCGCAGACGCCTCCTCAAGGTTCGCCAAGCAGTACCGCTGGGGTGTTTTCCCTTCAGTATCAGCCGGTTGGGTAATCTCTGAGGAACCTTGGTTCAACAATAAGGGATTTGTCAACTACTTGAAGCTCAGGGGATCATACGGTCAGTTAGGAAATGAGCGTATTGGCTCCGAATTCCCTTACCAAGCTCTAATGGAGTTCGGTAACGCCTACATGTATGACAAGGGTTCGAAGTCAGTCTCGGCCATTCAAATTGCCCACCAGACTTATTACGCCTTTGAGAACATCACTTGGGAAACGACCACAACGATGGGAGCCGGCATTGATGCGGCATTCCTGGACAGCCGCCTCTCCCTCACCCTTGACGGGTACTACAAGAAGACCAGCAACATGCTCCTCACCCTTGGATTCCCTTCATACGCCGGATTCTCCGCCCCACAGCAGAATGCTGGTGACATGAACACCTGGGGATGGGACCTGACCCTCGGTTGGAATGACCGTGTCGGGGACTTCTGGTACAATATATCCGCCAACGTTTCTGACTATCGTTCAAAGATGGGTTATCTCGGGGACAGGAGAAATATCAGCGGCAATTACATCACTGAGCAAGGATCTTACTTCCAGGAATGGTTCGTCTATCAGTCCGACGGTATCATCCAGAGCGAGGCAGACATGCTGAAACCGGACGGATCCAAGATCGCCGTCCTGAACAAAAGCGACAAGCCCGGATGTATCAAATATGTGGACCAGAACGGAGACGGTGTCATCAACGCTGATGATAAGGTCAAGTTAGGAAACTCACTCCCTGAGTATCTCTACGGAGCCAACTTCGCGATGGGTTGGAAAGGCTGGGATTTCAACATGTCATTCCAAGGCATCGGACATCAGATGGTGATGTTTGACACCGCGAGGATCCAGCCAGGAAGAAGGCAGTGGGGAGCTGTTCCTTCCATCCTTCTGGGTAATTATTGGAGCAAACACAACACCGAAGAGGAGAACCTCAAGGCAAAGTACCCTTATGTTACATGGAACAATACAAGTAACATCTACGCCGGTTCTGATTTCTGGCTCTTCAATGGCGCATACTTCAGGGTCAAGAACATAACCCTCGGTTATACCATTCCATCCAGCATAATTGGCAAGACATTCTTCAAGAATGTACGCCTTTACGCCAGTGTCACGGATCTTCCCGCCATCAGCAACTACCCCAGACAGTGGGATCCCGAGGTGGCCACCAACAGCACCTACATCACCACTTCCTACATCTTCGGTCTTAATGTCAAGTTCTAAAAGAGTCTAAAGATGAAAAAGATATATTCAATCACGATCATGATAGCGGCGCTGTTCGTCACTTCATGCGTCAACCTGGACCTCAACCCGTTGTCCGAAGGTTCCAGCTCCAACTGGTATTCCACAACGGAAGAGATCGAGATGTCCCTGTCCGATCTTTACAGGACGGATTTCTTTCCGATAGCCAACAACCTCTGGGGGGATGATTTCAGCCAAAGAACCACTCTCCAATTCACAAACAACGGATCCCTTACCGCAACCAATGGTACAGTCAGCTCGAGATGGTCTAATTACTACAAGGGAATATCCCGCTGCATGAAGCTCCTCTCCATGATGGATAACGCCAAGGAAATGGGTGTTCCTCAAGCCAAGATAACCCAATATGAGGGAGAGGCATACTTCTTCGTCGGATACGCCTACGGAATGTTAGCGTTCTATTGGGGAGACGCCATCCTATACAAGGATGTCATTTCACTTGAGGACGCTTATATAGCCTCCAGATCACCCAAAGCGGAGGTCCTCGCATATTCCTACGAATGTCTGGACAAGGCGGCTCAGATGCTCCCTGAATCCTATTCCGGAATCCAGCGCTTCACAAAGGGCGCCGCTTACGCTTTCAAGGCCCGTGTCGCCATCTGGAATGGTGACTATGCGACAGCCGCTGACGCCGCCAAGAAGTGCATTGATCTTGGAATATATAAACTCCACGACAACTACGGTGACCTGTTCAAGACGGATTGGTCAGAAGAATGGATTTTCTTCTTCCGGGGAGATGTGGGACTGAAGAAGTACTATTGGCTAGCCAGCCAGCCGAAAGACCTTCTTCCCCGTAACCATGGTGGCTACAGTTCCTGGAACCCCAGCCTTGAGCTCGTCTGCTCATATACCTGTACTGACGGTCTGCCTATTGATGAATCTCCTCTTTACAATCCCAAGTCTCCTTTCGACAACAGGGACCCGAGAATGTCAGAGACTATCATTCCTTTCGCCACATTATACACTCCCAGCGTGGTTGATGGCACCTACAATCCAGATGATTGGGCTTTCCTCGGCATAGAGTTCACTCCGGATCCGACCCGCACCTTGGTCAAGAGGATCTCCGATGGAGTCTATATTGGAAACAACGATTCCAAGGCCCGTGCGGAGCATGCCGCCTACAATGGATTCGTGCTCAAGAAATACGTGACTGAATCCTGGAAGGAGAATGGTTTCAACGGCTCGCCGGAAACATACGCTTATATGAGATATGGCGATGTTCTTTTGATGTACGCCGAGTCTATGATCGAGCTTGGACAGTGCACCCAGGATGTTCTTGACAAGACTGTCAACGCCCTTCGTGAAAGAGCCTACAGGGGCACCGGGATTGACTATCCGAGGGCGACTGTGAAGTCACAGCCCGAGATGAGAACAATGATCAGGACCGAAAGGAACGCCGAGCTCGCACTCGAAGGATTCCGTTATGAGGATCTCCTGCGTTGGAGAGTTGCAGAGGTTGTCTTCAACCGTCCGATCTACTACCTCTTGAGGGCTTGGTCAGGATCGACCGCATGGGACGGGGACGAAAGCAAAGTCTCTGACAACTATAAGAAACTGATTCAGAATTGGAGAGATGGAAACTACCCGATCGGTGGCATACCTCCGATTGACGAGAACGGTATCGCTGACATCGCTGGAATGGCTGAGGCAGGTTATGTGGTGAAGGCGGCGGAAAGGAAATTCGATCCCAAGATCCATTATCTCTGGCCTGTTCCTGAATCTGACATACTCGTTAACCCCAATCTTTCCCAGAATCCGGGTTATTAATAGATTGTTATTTTATCATTCATGAAGAGACTGCCGTCCGGCAGTCTCTTCATTAAAAGAATCAGATATGTCAATCAATAGAGTTTTCCTATTCACATCGCTTTGTATCGCCGCTTTCGTATCCTTCTCTTGCAAGACAGGGGAACAGGGAGACACCTTTATCGAAGGCAAGAAAAGCATCCCCGTTATCGCCAGGCCCGATGTTCTTGTCGTAGGTGGTGGACCTGCGGGAGTCGGTGCCGCAATCGCATCGTCCAGAATGGGAGCTAAGACCATGCTAGTGGAGCAGTACGGATATGTCGGCGGGAATCTCACCGTTGCCCAGATCAACCCGATGTTCACCTTCCACACCGTGAAGGGTGAGCAAATCGTGAATGGCATCGCCGGTGAGTTCGTTTCCAAGATGGTTGAGAAAGGCTACTCCGGAGGCCATATGACAGACCTCACATTCGATAACGCATCGATGACACCTCTCAATCCTGAGGGTTCCAAGGTGATCCTTATGGACATGTTGGACGAGGCTGGGGTTGAGATGCTTCTCCACACTATGTGCGTGGACGCGGTGGCTAAAAACGGGGTTGTCAAAGCTGTTATTGTCGAGAACAAATCAGGGCGTGGAGCCATCTGCCCCAAAATAGTCATTGACTGTACTGGAGACGGGGATGTCGCTGTCAAGTCAGGGGCCGGGTACTCTATTGGCGATGAGAATGGGATTATGCAACCGGTCTCTTTGTTCTTCAGGATCGGCGGAGTGGACACTAAAGCTCTCAGAAAATGGATGAAAGCCCACAGGGATCTCTTGAAGGACAGCCCCACAGACGAGGAGATCGACAGCCAGAAAGGCATCGCCTTCCTCGGACTCAACCAACTCGTGAAGGATGAGATCGCCAAAGGGAACCTGGACGAGGAAATAGCCAACAGGATACTGATGTACGAGCTTCCTCACGGACAGTTCGCCATGAACGTCACAAGGCTCCAGCACATCTCCGGAGTCAATGCCGCTGATATGACCAAGGCTGAGATCAGGCTTCGTCACCAAGTTATTCAGGTCCATGAGTTCATGACCAAATATGTCGGTGGTTTTGAGGACTCTTACATCCTGGACACGGGAGCGCAGGCTGGAGTCAGGGAGACAAGGCATATCAAGGGAGATTATGAGCTCAACGAGAACGATGTCCTGGAAGGTCGGGCCTTCGAGGACGGAGTGTCCTGCGGCACATATGCCATAGACATTCACCCCGGACAAGGTAAGATGCAGATATACACTGGCTCCGGGAAGGCGGTTTATGAGATTCCATACAGGTCTCTAATACCAGTTGGCTTGGATAACCTTCTCGTGGCCGGAAGATGCCTTTCAGCCAATAGCATGGCCGCTGGATCAGCCAGAGTCATGGCCACATGCATGGCCATGGGCCAAGGTGCCGGAGTGGCCGCAGCCATGGCAGCCTCCGGGGATGGCAAGACCCGTAGCGTTGACACGAAACAGCTGAGAGCCAATCTGTTGTCACAAGGACAGTACCTTCTGGGAGAAGGACTCGTCCCTATCACTGATCCGGGATTGATCCTGGACCGCGGCGAGAGTGACGGAAGCCGCGCGAGTCATTATAATCCATTCGGAAAGAAGGACTGATATGAGAAAAGTATTATTAACAAGCATTATCCTATCTCTGGGCACAGCCTTGGCCGCCCAAGATCCTACCTACACCCAGACCGTGACCGGCAAGACCACCACAGTCACGATACTCGAGAAGACATCTGGCGTCAAGATAGATCCCATGATCTATGGCCAGATGCTCGAGGACTGCAATGACGCCGTGGTTTACGGCGGAGTTTGCGACGAGAAGGGCAACGAGAATCCACAAGTCATAGAACAGCTTAAGCCCCTGCGCATCCCGGTCATGCGTTGGCCAGCCGGAACGGCCATCTATGACTATGAGTGGAAAAAAGGAATCGGCCCCAAAGAGAAGCGCGGTGCCGTCGATGAGCTTGTCTGGGGCGGAAAGGAGTACTACACTTTCGGCACAGATGAGTTCATACAGTGGTGCGGGAAAATCGGCTCGGAACCTTACATCAATATCAGCATGGGCAACAATTCAATGATCACGGCGTCCCTTGGAGAAGCCGTGGATTGGGTTGAATATGTCAATGGCCCGGCAACATCACAGATGGGAGCAATGAGAGCCGCCAACGGTCATCCAGAACCTTATAACGTGAAGTTTTGGTGCATAGGCAACGAGAACTACTTGACAGCCAGGGATATTCATAAAAAAGAGTCAGCCGGAGAGTATGCCGACTTGCTGTTATTATGGGCAAAAACCCTCAAAACCGTATGCCCGGACTTGAGCCTTCTCGGCGTCGGCTATAACGCCCCTTGGAACGAGGTCGTGCTCAACAGATGTGGAGATGAGTTGGATTTCCTCACACTCCACTATTACATGTCCGCGAAGATCAAGGACAACAATATCGTTGAGCCTTGGAAAACCCTATTCGGCCCGGTCAGGTTCGAGGAAAGCCTCAAAAAGAATATCGCCCTTCTGAAAGAGTACAACGCCAAAAGCGGAAGGCAAGCGAACCCATTGCGCTATAGCATCGACGAATGGAACAACAGGCACAGCGTGTTCTCGGATGACAAATATTCATTCACGAGAAAAGACGACCGTCGCCAGTTCGACGTAGCCGGAACCGCCGGAATGCTGAATGTATTCTTGAGGAACTGTCCTTACGTCGGCATGGCCAATTACATTTTCCCTGTAAACGGGCATGGACTGCTGAAGACAGTCGGTAATGACGACGCCTACAAATCCGCTAATTACCATGTCTTCGACCTGTATCGGGCCAATATGACAGGATGCGTGCTCGGCGTCAAGGTCGAGGGACCCGGCATGACAGGGATACGTCTTGGCGATTTGAGGATGGACGGTGAGCACGACATGGATCCCGAGACACTTCTCGACCTGTGCTATATCGACTGCGCCGCCGTGGCCGCGGAGGACGGTTCTCTGAATATAGCCCTCTCCAACCGCTCCTACGACAGGCCCCAGAAAGTGAAGGTCGAACTTCCGGAGGGTTACTCTGTCGCAGAGGCTGTAGGCATACAGTCAGGCGACGTGAAGGCTGCCAACTCGGCCGCCAGCCGGGAGGTCGTCAAGCCTGCGCCGGTACAGGTCAAGAAAAACACCCTGACTCTCTCCCCTTGCGGGATGGTCATTGTCAAATGCAGACCTGTTCAAAACTAATAACCGGAGACAGACCTCTACTGATTATCAATAAGTTGCACGATATCCCCCGGCCGAAATACGCCGGGGGATATCGCATAAGTAATTGACTGTCAAATGGGCATCGTCTCCGCCATACTTGTTTCTTTCACGGAATATAGCTATCTTGACTTGTAAAGGATTATTCATTATGGACAGACGAGATTTCATCAAGAACTCGGCGCTGGCGACAGCGGCGCTGATGCTGGATTGGGAGAAGGCCTTCGCTCTAGGCACAAAGGCTCCTGAAGTCGGCAAGGCTTGGAAAGGCTGGAAAAAAGGCCATTTCCAGGTTCATTTCATTTACACAGGAGTCGGAGAGTCCATGTTCATGATTTTCCCTGACGGGACAACCATGCTGCTTGACTGCGGAGATCATAACGCTATCGGACGAGGCAAGTTGGCTGTCCCGGTGCTTCCCTCCCCTGACAAGCATTCCGGGGAATGGATCGCCAGATACGTGCAGAGAGTAAACCCCCACCACGATAAGGTGGATTATATGATGCTCTCCCATTATCACAACGACCATGGTGGCTGCTCCAGTTTCAATGCGGGAGTTGTGCGAAGGGATGGTAAAGACTATCCTCTCAGCGGATTCTCCCAAGCGGCGGAGTGGCTTTCATTCGGCAAAGCGTTCGACCGCTGCTGGCCGGGATATGACGACCCGATTCCGCTGATCGACAAATCCGCTGACTGCGTCGCGCATATGAAGATGTTCTATGAATATATGTCCAAGAACAGGGGTCTTCAGATTGAGAAGTTCAAGGTTGGGGCTATTGACCAAGTCAAAATGCTGCGATCGCCCGGAAAGTATCCAGGCTTCTCTATCAGGAACATTTGCGCTAACGGAAGGATAGCCGACAAGGACGGAAGAATCATAGACCTCTATGCGGAGCGAAAGAAAGATAATCCAAAGTCTCTCAACGAGAACGGCATGAGCCTCGGAATGATCATATCATACGGCCCATTTAAGTTCTTCACAGCCGGAGACTTCTCTGACAGCTGGAAACTGCCGGATGGTACCGTCCATGAGATTGAGGATGACATCGCGGGAGTGTGCGAGAAGGTGAGCGTGGCGAAAATCAACCATCATGGCCATTATTCAATGACCAGAAAGCTGCTGGAAAAGCTTCAGGCGAGAGTCTACGTCAGCTGCGTCTGGGACCAGCTCCACAATGTCGCTCCTGTGATGGAGAGGATAGCCGACAAGACCATCTACCCTGGAGAAAGAATAGTCTGCCCCGGAATATTCCCTAAAGAGAGACGTGAGGAGGATGCCGGGAAGTCATGGCTCGACATCATCCATAAGGACTCCTTCGATGGAGGTCATGTAGTGCTGGACGTTCCCAAAGGCGGGAAAGAGTATTCCATCACCTATCTCACAGCCGCTGATGAATCGATGAAAGTGCTGAGTGTGATGAATTTCAAGACCCAAGATAAATAGCTGTCGCCCTTATGAGAAAAACCCTGACCACATTAGGAATCGCATTAGCGCTCGTTCTGACGGGTTGCCAGAGTCAGCTCACCTCTTTCCCGAACATAGGAGACCCATATGCGATCACCTCCGGTCCAAGCGACCATCTACTGGCCAATTATTTCGGGATTAACGCCTGGAGTCCGGACAACCGCTATGTCGGGGTCCTGGAGGTAGGCTTCAACGGACGGCTGGCCGAGCAAACCGATACCGCGATTGTGGCTCTTGTCGACCTGAAGGACAACGATAAACTGATTCCGATCTCAAAGACAGTTTGCTGGAATTTTCAGGAAGCCGCTATGTTTCACTGGCTTCCGGATGGAACCTGTCTTTTCAACGATTGCCGTGACGGCCGTTTCGTGACCGTGATATTGGACTGGAAGACCGGTGAAGAGCGCATTATCCCAACTCCTGTTAGCGCTGTTGACCCTTCCGGTGAGTGGGCGGTCAGCATAAACTACGCCCGCCTGAGACTTTGCAGACCGGACTACGGATATGCCGGAGAAGGGCAGGATGCCCGCGCAAACGAAGCATGGCCGAATGACGACGGTCTCTGGTTAGTCAACCTTAAAACCGGAGAACAAAAACTCATACTCTCGATAGCTCAGGCCCGTTCCCTCATGCCTGAAATCACCGGCGAAGACGGGCTGGCTTACTTCTGCCACACTATCATAAGCCCGAATGCGAAGAGAATATTCTTCCTCGCCCGCACTGTGGAGGATTTCAGTGGACAGATTGAAAGACGTGGCCACATCTACAGTTGGGACACTGTGTCTCTCACCGTCAATACAGACGGGACCGACCTGAGACGTTGTTTCCCTGACGGATGGAAAGGTTCCCATTTCAACTGGAAGGATGACGAGACTCTGGCAGTGACCGCCTGTTGGGACGGCGGCACATGCTGGAGCCACACCATTTTCAAAGTCGGGGAAGAAGAGAAGGTACGCCACCTGGCTCCAGGGATTTTAGATTGGGACGGACACTGTGTGTTCTCCCCTGACGGGAAATTCCTCAGCACGGAAGGTTATTGGAATAAAGACGGTTACCGTAGCTGGGTACTTGTGCGGCTGGAAGACGAGGCGATACTGCCTCTCGGCCGGTTTTTCGTTCCGGACGAATATAAGGAACAATATTCCCGTTGCGACCTCCACGCTAGATGGAGGGGCGACGGGAAACAGTTGGCTTTCAATTCAGTGCACGAAGGTTCCAGACAGGTGTACCTCCGGGATGTGAACTGAGGACGCTAGCTTACAGGCCCAGCTTCTTGAAGAAGTCGTTGCCCTTGTCATCAACGAGGATGAAGGCCGGGAAGTCCTCGACACGGATCTTCCAGATCGCCTCCATACCAAGTTCGGGATATTCCACGCACTCAATACTGCGGATACTGCTCTGCGAAAGCACGGCGGCCACACCGCCTATAGTGCCGAGGTAGAATCCTCCATGTTTGAGACAGGCGTCGGTGACAACCTTGGAGCGATTGCCCTTCGCAATCATGACTAGGGATGCGCCATGATCCTGGAACTCATCCACATAAGGATCCATACGGTTTGCCGTAGTAGGTCCCATGCTGCCACAAGGATAGCCTTCGGGAGTCTTGGCCGGACCGGCGTATAGGATGGGATGGTCCTTGAAATAGGCTGGCATCTCTTCCCCTGCGTCCAAGCGAGCCTTCAACTTGGCGTGAGCGATATCACGCGCGACTATGATGGTGCCGTTAAGGTTTACCCTGGTGCCTACCGGATACTTGGTCAGTTCGGCCCTTACGGAATCAATACCCTTATCCAGGTCTATGACAATACCCTTAGGACCTTCTCCAGGACGACGATACTCTTCAGGAATAAGCTCTGAGGGATTGGAATCCATCTTCTCGATCCAAACACCATCGGAATTGATCTTGCTCTTGATATTACGGTCAGCCGAGCAACTGACACCCATACCGATCGGACAGCTGGCTCCGTGACGGGGAAGACGGACGACACGGATATCGTGCGCAAGGTATTTGCCGCCAAACTGGGCGCCAAGGCCAATCTTCTGCGCTTCCTTCAGGAGTTTTTCCTCAAGGTCGATGTCACGGAAAGCGCGCCCCGTCTCGTCACCCGTCGTGGGAAGTGAATCGTAATACTTGATGCTGGCGAGCTTGACTGTCAACAGGTTCTTCTCGGCAGAAGTGCCACCGATCACAAAAGCGATATGATACGGAGGGCAGGCAGCGGTGCCGAGGGAACGCATCTTCTCAACCAGGAAAGGAAGGAGAGTCCCCTCGTTCTGGATGGTGGCCTTTGTCATCGGATAGAAATATGTCTTGTTGGCCGATCCTCCACCCTTCGCGACCATGATGAAACGGTACTCTGCGCCTCTCACAGCCTCGATATCGATCTGTGCGGGAAGGTTGCACTTGGTGTTGACCTCGTCATACATGTTCAGGGGTGCATTCTGGCTGTACCGGAGATTCTCCTGCGTATAGGTATTGAATACGCCCAGACTCAAAGCTTCCTCGTCCTCGAAATCCGTCCAGACTCCCTGGCCTTTCTCGCCATGGATTATCGCGGTACCGGTGTCCTGGCAGAACGGAAGGACTCCTTTCACGGAAGTCTCAGCGTTACGCAGGAACTGAAGGGCGACATATTTATCATTCTCAGAGGCTTCCGGATCAGCGAGGATAGCCGCGACCTGCTTGTTATGCTCTCTTCGAAGCATGAACTGGCAATCGTGGAAACTCTGTTGGGCAACCAGCGTCAGCGCCTCGGGAGAAACCTCGAGAACAGCCTTTCCGTCTGCCAACTTGGTGGTCTTGACAAGTTTCTCCGACCCTGGAATCTTGTAGTACTCTGTCGTGTCCGGTCCCAACTGGAACATCGGAGCGTATTTGAATTGTAGACTCATATTGAAATAGCTTTAGCTTCTTGGAATTATACAAAGATACGCAGTCATTTTTCAATATCGATTATTTTTGTTATATTTTTAGATGATTATCCAAGCGGCGAGAAGCCCTAAAATGAATGAACAGCTATGACAAGGATGATGAAACAATTGATTATTTGCGCTTTACTGCTTTGCAATCTGACGCCTGTCGGAGCTCGCAGGCAGATGAGCGTGAAGCAAGCATGGAAGTGGCAGAACAAGATTGGTGAGATACGCGGATTCAACCAGCCTGAGGTGGCCTATCCGGGCATGTCGCGCGACCAGATACTCCGCAAGGCTTCCGAATTGGGACTGAACAGTGTGCGCTCTTGGATAGGTGGTAACACGGTCGAAGAACAGATAGCTTTCATACGCAAGTATGTCGATGACGCTTCGAAATACGGGCTCACATTCTCGCCTGTGCTTAGTTTCTACGGTAGATACTATTACGACAATTCAATCCCCGAAAAGGAACGTCTGAAGCGTACCGAGGAGTATATCCGCAAGGTAGTGGGTGCCTTTGCCAAAGATGAGAGGATTGCCATGTGGGACATATGGAATGAACCGTCGACGGCACAAGATGACGAAACCATGCGACAGATGGACTGGTTGGAGAAGATGGTTGAATGGTGTAGAGATGAAAACCCGGTACAGCCCATCACGTCGTCTATAATATGGGAGGGAGGTGAGTATGATACCACCTCGACTTACTACAAACGGCGCATGGAAATTGAGCGTATGATGGATATTCACAATATTCATAATTACCGTTTCCTGCAACCCGAACATACACCGCCCATAGAGATTATCAATCGTATTAAGCGGATGGATGGACGCCCCATTGTGAGTTCCGAAGTCCTGGCACGTCCCGTGAGTGGTGGCCTGACACGTACTTTGAAACTCTTCGCGCGCGAACATGTGAACTTCTATCTGTGGGGAATGTTCGTGACGGATAGCAGGAACTGGTCTGTTCAATGGGGACGTACCACTTACGATCCTTATGAGCCCATTTTCCACGACCTGCTCTATTCCGACGGCACTCCCTACGACTATCGTGAGATAGAGAATCTGCGTAAATTCAGATTCGAGGATGAGGGAGAGCAGATCTATGCTCCGCTATCACAATCTGAGCGCTGGACAGCCGAAAGAGCATGGAAGTGGGTTGCCGGAGGGCCAATAAAGGGAGTAACGGATACACTATTCAAACAGGAGGCGGCAGAGACTGGCAACAGCGTGCGTCTGAAGTTGAATTACGCTGATTTCGTCGCCGACGAGAAAGCCTTCATGAACAACTTCGAACATCAGTTGGAGGAAGCTGAGCGGGGTGGAATGACTGTCATGCCCGTATTGCTGTCCGACCAAGACATTCATGACGCTGAAGGGATCGAAATCCCACAAGTGAGATTTCTGAGAAGATATCCCAATGACTTTGCGGAAAACGGTGACGGATACCTTATTACACCGTTCAACAATGGCAAAAAACGCGCTGCCAAGCAGCTGGACGATAATCCCTATTGTGGTTCCGACTTCGCGGAATCACTGAGTATATCAAAGTCAGATGCCGCCGCGTTCGCGGGGAGAACAGCCACCAAGAACATCTTGGCCTATGTCAATGTTGTCATGAGGAGATTTTATGCCGACAGCCGCATTGAGGGATGGGATATATACTATCATCCTGGGGAGAATCTTTCCAGCGAGAGTGAAGCTTCGATGTGGGTTTCCCAACTTTTCGATCTTGTACGATTCATCAGTCCCACGCAGCCAACATTCATGACTCCAATCGTCAGTGTGGGGGACTTCACGCCTGATTTACGCTATAGGGATGAGCTCATTCATGGTCGTCACGGTGGATGGGGAAGATTGCGTTATTCAGGATGCGGCAGTGCTTCACTCACTTACAAGATATGGACTCTCTCCGACCTGACAGCTTTCTCATCCACTATGAAAGCCGCTGAAACAGGCTGGCTTATGAGTATTGGCTATCATTTCGGACGTCCCCTTCTCTGCTCGTATTGGACCGCACCCGATGCCGATGAAGCTTTAGCGACCTTGGAACTGTTCTCCCAATCGCATGTCTTCTGGTACTCAGGCAAATCACTTCCGGAAGATGCGGTGGGGAGATTCAGATTCAAGCATATTAACACCGATAGGGATTCGGCTGACCTTGTGCCATAATATTACCTTTTGATATTATTAAAAAAAAATGCTATCTTGAAACTTGTTTTAATTTCGTTGTATATATGATGGACAAATTATCCCAGCGTTATGTGGACGGAATCATGGCTGACGTGATCGCCCGCAACCCAGGTGAGAGTGAATTCCACCAAGCCGTCCGTGAGGTGGTAGAGAGTGTGGCCCCTTATATCACATCCTCCCCCCACCTGATGAAGCTCAAAATCATGGAGAGAATCGTCGAACCCGAACGCGTCATCATGTTCCGTGTCCCCTGGACGGATGACAACGGCGAGATCCACATCAACCGTGGCTACCGCGTTCAGATGAACAGCGCCATCGGCCCCTACAAGGGCGGAATCCGATTCCATGAGAGCGTCAATCTCAGCATCATGAAGTTCCTCGCCTTCGAGCAGACCTTCAAGAACAGCCTTACCACCTTGCCCATGGGTGGAGCGAAAGGTGGATCCGACTTCAGTCCTAAAGGACGTTCCGACGCAGAGGTGATGCGTTTCTGCCAGAGTTTCATGACAGAACTGCAGCGCCACATCGGCCAGGACACTGACGTCCCCGCGGGAGATATCGGTGTCGGCGGCCGTGAGATCGGATTCCTGTTCGGACAGTACAAGCGCCTCAGAGACGAATTCACCGGCACCCTGACCGGAAAAGGTCTTGGCTGGGGCGGGTCACGCCTCCGTCCTGAAGCGACGGGATACGGGCTCTGCTATTTCACTGAGCAGATGCTCGCGACCCGAGGAGAAAGCTTCCAAGGAAAGACGGTCCTCATTTCCGGTGCAGGCAATGTGGCTCAATTCACAGCCCAGAAGGCGATGCGTCTAGGGGCGAAGGTCGTCACCCTCTCAGATTCCAACGGCTTTATCCACGACCCGGAAGGTTTGGATGAGACGAAATGGCAGTTTATCTACGAACTCAAGAACTACCGCAGGGGAAGGATCAAGGAATATGTAGAGCGGTTTCCGCAGGCCACCTATTACCCGGGCCAGCGCCCTTGGGGCATCCCCTGCGACATAGCCCTCCCTTGCGCCACACAGAATGAGATTGAGAAGGCCGACGCTGAGAAACTTGTCGCCGGAGGCTGCCGCTGCGTCGCGGAAGGCGCCAACATGCCTTCCACTCCCGAGGCGATCCAGGTCTTCCAGTCTAACGGCCTCCTTTATTCGCCCGGTAAGGCGTCGAACGCCGGTGGAGTCTCAACCTCCGGACTTGAGATGACCCAGAACTCCATCCGTCAGAAATGGACCGAAGAAGAGGTTGATGCCCATCTCCGCCGCATCATGTCAGACATACATGCAGTCTGCCTGAAATACGGAACCGAGAATGACGGAACAGTCAATTATGTCAAGGGTGCTAATATCGCCGGCTTCATAAAGGTCGCCAACGCAATGGTCGATCAAGGGCTGGTTTAAGGCTCAATATCTTCCATAGGCTCAATCGCACCGCCGACACCTTCTTGCATAAGGTATCGGCGCATGAACTCACCGAGATCACCGTCAAGAACTCCCTGGGTGTCGGCTGTCTTGTAGCCCGTCCTGAGATCATTGACCATCTTGTAGGGATGGAGCACATAGGAACGGATCTGTGAGCCCCACTCAATTCGCTTTTTCTGGCCCTCGATCTTATCCTTCTCCTCCTGTCTCTTCTTCATGGCGATATCATAGAGCCGGGAACGGAGGAGCAGCAAAGCTTTAGCTCTGTTTTTCGGTTGGTCGCGGGTCTCGGTGTTCTCGATGAGTATCTCCTCCTCTTTACCGGTGTCAGGATCCTGATAGAGATATCGGAGACGGACCCCGGACTCAACCTTGTTGACATTCTGGCCGCCATGACCTCCCGCCCTGAAAGTGTCCCATGACAACCTCGACGGATCCACATTCACCTCTATTGTGTCATCCACCAGAGGATAGACAAACACTGAAGAGAAGGTGGTTTGACGTTTCCCTTGAGCGTTAAATGGAGATATTCTCACAAGACGGTGGACACCGTTCTCAGCCTTTAGATAGCCGTAGGCATATTCCCCGTCAAACTCAATTGTCACAGATTTGACTCCGGCCTCATCACCATCCTGTATGTCAGTGACAGCGGTCTTGTAGCCATTCCGCTCTCCCCAACGAAGATACATCCTCATCAGCATGGAGCTCCAGTCATTGGCCTCCGTGCCTCCAGCGCCGGAATTAATGGTCAGGACAGCTCCGAGGTTATCGCCCTCCGATCCGAGCATATTCCTCATCTCGAGCGCCTCGACATCTTTCAAAGCCAGCTCGTAAGCCTGATCAAGTTCCTCCGTTTCAGGCGTGGAGTCATTCTCCTCAGCGCTATTGTCAAGGCTCTCCTTGGCAAACTCGTAGAGCACATCGACATCCTCAGCCTCTGAGAAGGCTTTGTCATATGCCGTGACCCAGGACTTTATCCCGTTGAGATTCTTCATGAAAGCCTCAGCCCCTTTGGGGTCGTTCCAGAAATCGGGAGACTCCGTCTTCTTTTGAAGAATGGATATCTGATCCCGCTTCCCGGATATATCAAGGCAGGAGTGAAGCGTCTGAAGGCGCTCCTTTAGGGATTCAATCTGTTCTCTGGATGTCATCAGGCTACTGGAACTTGACAGGAGGAAGGTCAGACTTGATGAGAATGCCTCTCGGCTTGCCATGCTCTATCCTCTCCATCTCGTAAACGGGCTGGTTTCCAGAGAAAGCTCTTGTACCCACAGTCGGCTTACCAGCCGCAGTGAGAGCAGCCTTAAGCATAGTCTCGTTCTGATCTCCGAGTTGATAGCCGTCAAGAGGATTATCCGAGGCATTGATATTGACCGGAATACCATCAGGCATTGCCGCATTGTTGCCGTTTTTATCAGCGAACTTGCTGACCATAACATATATGCCCCAATTGCCGATCATGGTGTAATTCTCCCTTCCTTGTGTCCCCCAGAAATCCTCAGCGGACATCATGTACCCGGCACAATACTTCCCGTAGGTCTGATTACCGACAAGGGTGATATCCATATAGGGGCCGAGTCCAACTATCAATCCTTCCGATGCTGAAGCGGAACCATCTGTGACTATGAAGGTTACCTTCTTCAAATCCACATTGGCGTCAGAGATGTCTTGATTGATATTATACCCTGTTGCTTGATATGTGTGCTCTGTATCAAAATACGTGTTGAGATCATAATGGGCATCAGTGTAATACTGCATCAAGGCAGGGCTGTAAATCTCCGTCTGGAAAATATCCTTAGCCGAAACATTGGCATATGGGGCGATGAGAGAGGCAAGCTCACACTCTGTTTTGACGAAGCCGCCTCCGTTGTAGCGCAGGTCAAGAATAAGCTCCTCTATTCCATTGGTCTTGAACTTTCTGAACACATCAGGAAGAGTCTCCATAGACTTGACATCAAAAGAGTTATAAACCAGATATCCGACCTTCTTGCCAGCCACTGTGTATGTCGTGTCAAGAAGGATGGGATCCTCCCACATATCCACCGCCTTGAGACTAACCTCTTTCTCCACCGAACCAAGATAGCCGTCAGAAGTTAGGTGGGCTATTCCCAGTTTCACGCTCGCAGTATTAAAAGCGTCATAAATGTTATCAGCGGTGATATCCTTCCCATCTATAGTCATGATAAGGTCTCCTCTCTTCACTCCAGCCTTCTCGGCGGGACCATCCTTGACCACATAGCAGACAATCAGGAAATAGACTCCTGTCTTATTCGTGATTCTACCAGCCTGGAGCTCATAGCCATATGTCAATCCTAGCCCCTCAACGGAACTGGTCATCGCTTTGATGTCATCCGTCAACTGGGTCCAGTGATCCACCTCATCATTGCCTTGGTGATAACGGATTTTCCTGACCACAGAGATCGGATCCTCGCAAATCTCAGGATTCAACTGCCCCAAATCCTTGCTTATCTCCTTGGACCAGAGATAGTAAGTCTGAAGCACGTTTTGAGCCAGATAACTCGCCTGCTGGATTTCCTTGGAAATCTTAGGGGTTTCATCGACGGGCTCTGTATTGACCGGATCGTCAGGCTGTTTGCCGCAAGCGACAAATAGAGTCGCCATTGCCAGCATCGCTAAAGATATATAACTACTATTTCTCATAATATTCTATTTGTTCGTTATTATTAGAGTATGCAAATTTAGTACTTTCTCCGGGATTATAAGTATATTTGTAACATGATCGGCATATTCGACTCCGGTTCCGGCGGCCTCTCGGTCCTAAGGGAAATTCTGAAGATTCTCCCTAAAGAGAGGTTTCTTTATTATGCCGACACCGCTTTCTGCCCCTATGGTGAGAAAACCCCAGAGTTCATCCAGTCCCGTGGAAGGGCGATAACTGATTATCTACTGGGAGAAGGTGCGGATATCATTGTGGTGGCGTGCAACACTGCCACAGCGGCTGCGATATCAACTCTCAGGAAAGAGTACGCTGTCAAATTCATCGGCATGGAACCAGCGGTAAAACCAGCAGCCCTCAGCTCCGAGTCCGGAGTGATCGGCGTGCTCGCTACAGCAGGTACTCTTAAAGGTTCGAAATACCTCACTACCAAAGGATTATATGAAGATAACGTGAAGATTGTGGAGCATGTCGGGAAAGGGTTCGTGGAGCTTGTCGAAAATGGTGATCTCGATGGTCCCAAGGCTATGAAGGTGGTGAGGAAGAGCCTACAGCCCCTGCTGGATGAGGGAGCGGACAGGATTGTCCTGGGATGCACCCATTATCCTTTCCTGAGGGATGTCATCCAAAAGATCGCCGGCCCCTCTGTCCAAGTCATAGACCCGGCTCCCGCCGTGGCCAGACATCTTCTGGATGTAATGAAAGAGGAATCCATCATAAAAGAAGACGGAGGCCCGGATCTTCCAGACATCCGGCTCAAAGCCTCCGGAGACGACAGTTCCGCCAGATTCCTACTTGATAGAATAACAAGATCTACACATACATGCTGAATTTTTCCTATTGCTCGGACAAGTACCAGTACACGATGGGAAAGTCCTTTTTCGAGACTGGCCGTAAGGATGTCAGGGCCGTCTTCAACATGTTCTACCGCAAAGCCCCCGAGAACAACAACTGGGCTGTGTGCAGCGGCACAGAGGAGGTTATCGAGTGCGTCCTCAACCTTGGGAAAGCCGAGCCATCCTTCTTTGAGAAGTTCCTCCCCGGGGATGATTACGCCGAATTCAGGAAATATCTCTCAACCATGAGATTTACCGGCAATGTCTGGGCTCTCAGAGAGGGAGATATCGTGTTCCCCAACCAGCCTATCATCACAGTGGAAGCTCCCCTTATCGAGGCCCAGGTTCTTGAGACTCCCCTTCTCTGCATAATGAACCACCAGATGGCCGTGGCCACTAAAGCCTCAAGGGTCTGCAGGGCGACCGACAAGCCGGTGAGCGAGTTCGGCTCCCGCCGGGCTCACGGTCCATGGGCAGCCACCTTCGGAGCCAAAGCCGCCATAATAGCCGGCTGCGCCAGCTCTTCAAACGTCCTGAATGGAGTGCTTAATGGAGTTCCCTCAACAGGCACAATGGCCCACAGTTTCGTGACCTCGTACGGAAGTACAGTGGAAGGCGAGCACAAGGCTTTCATCGACTATTGCAATACCCACAAAGGAGAGAACCTCATCCTTCTTATTGACACTTACGACACACTCAAGTGCGGGGTTCTCAATGCGATACGCTCCTTCAGGGAGTGCGGGATCGATGACAATTACGCCCCCGGCTATGGAATACGTCTCGACAGCGGAGACCTCGCTTACCTTTCCCAGAAAGTCAGGAAGATTCTGGACGCCCACGGGATGACCAAGTGCAAGATTTTCGCCACCAATTCTTTGGATGAGTATCTCATCACTGACCTGGAGCGCCAGGGAGCTTGCATTGATTCATACGGAGTTGGCGACGCCATCGCCACCAGTAAGGCGGCGCCATGCTTCGGCAATGTCTATAAACTCGTCCAGATCGGCGGGGAGCCCGTCCTGAAGCGCTCCGAGGACACGATCAAACTTATCAACCCGGGATTCCAAATCACTTACAGGATCATCAAGAACGATCCCGACCAAGGTGAATTATATAAAGCGGATGTGACTTGCCTGAGAGGAGACTCCATCGCGAGGAAGATTGAGGCGGGAGAGGAGTTCACTATCTTCGCTGAGGATGATCGGTTCAAGCACAAGACCTTCGAGGCTGGTTCTTACACCTGGAGAACACTTCAGCTTCAGATTATAAAAGACGGGAAGGACTGCTCCATTAAGCATTCTCTTCAGGAGAAACGGGCATTCTTCGAGGATACCCTCCACCATTTCAGTCCATCCGAGAGACGTCTCATCAACCCGCACTACTACAAAGTGGACATCTCCGAAGACTTGTACAACAAGAAGATATCCATGCTCGAGTCCCTCAACAAGGAGATCGCCGCATTCAAGATCGACTGAGAATGAGGGGTAGGAAACTGAAGGAATTCACGGTGGACCAGTTCACCGCCGAAGCCGAGAATTACGACAGCTACCATAAAATGGCGTCGATGGACCACCCGGACATTGTCGCCGAACTAGAGGTTGAGCCGTTTGAGGATGTTTTGGACTGCGGTTGCGGGACAGGATCGCTCTTGAGACTATTGGCGGGAACTTTTCCCGGAAAACGCTTCACGGGGATTGACATCACTCCTAAGATGATTGAGGTGGCCAAATCCCAATCTCCGGACTCTGTCGAGTTCATTGTGGGGGATTGTGAAAACCTGCCATTTAAGGACGAGAGTTTCGATATTGTCATATGTTCTCACAGTTTCCACCATTATCCTTCCCCGATGGATTTCTTCAATAGTGTCTCCAGGGTGCTTCGCCCTGGAGGAAGGCTGATAATCAGGGACAAAACAGGCTCATGGTGGTTCCTGCTATATTGCAACCGGTTTAAGATCATCCGCAATAGATTGAGGCATAGATTCGGAGATGTCCGATTCTATTCACTCAACCAGGTCAGGAGATTCTGTCTGAAAGCGGGCTTATCTGTCGAGAAGCTCGAGGAAAGGGCATTCCATAAAATGCACTGCGTCGCGAGAAAGATCTAGAGTATTCTCACCAAACGCTCAAGCCAGAAGGCGTCGATGTTATCGAAAGTGGACAGTTCAGCGCTGTCTATGTCGAGGACCCCTGTAACCTCTCCTCCCCTGTCAATCGGGACAACTATCTCCGATCTTGAAAGGGAAGAACAGGCGATATGGCCTGGAAACTCCTCAACATCAGGGACTACCACTGTGCGAGCCTCTTTCCAGGCGGTGCCGCACACACCTCTACCGTAACCTATTCTCATACAAGCCACAGAGCCTTGGAAAGGTCCCAATATCAGTTCCTTCCCGTTATCCGAAGGACCAACCAGATAAAAACCAACCCAGAAGAATCCCATCTTCTCCTTGATCAGTGCGGCGGCGTTGGATAGCCTGGCCACAAGATCCGGCTCGTCACCCAACAAGTGCCGAAGATCGCTGACCAGCCTCGGATAGCGGAAAATCTTGATAGGCAGATGACAATACCCGTCAGGATTCTTGACCAGGTAGTCCTGATGCCTGCCATCCGCCACGAAAAAGTTCTTCAAGGGAAGAAGTTCAACGGCAAGAGGGCTTGAATACTCGGTCTGTATCTCCTCAAAAACCTTCTTGGCAATGGGAAGATCCGCAGAATCCGTATAGTAAATTCCTGTCCTGTAACGAGTTCCCTCGTCTTCACCTTGCTTGTTCAGACTCAAGGGATCTATAGCGCAGAAGAAAGCCCGAAGCAACTCGTCCAAAGGCAGCCCATCAGGATTATATATGACCCTGACTGTCTCCGCATAGCCGGTAGTGTCGGTATAAACCTGCTCATAGGTCGGCGCCGGAGTGTCACCGTTCGCGAATCCGACCTCAGTGTCGACCACTCCTTCTATATTCCTGAAATAATGCTCAGCTCCCCAGAAACAGCCCCCAGCAAGATATATCTCTTTCATTTTCAGCCCTCCTCCTCTTCTATGGATTCACGGACTGAGCGCAAGTAATTCCTGCATTGCTCTATGAGTTCTTTCGACCGGGTGACGAGCCCCCCAATCTCATCGAGACTGGTCTTGGGATCCTCGATCTTGGCGGCTATTCCTTCCAACTCAGCCATCGTCTTGGAATAATCGAATTGTTCTTCTTTCATATTGAATTCTAATTTTTCAAAACCTTTGTGACAGTACCTTTAACGGTGCCGTCAGAAAACATCACCTGGAAATCGTCGCCTGGCTTGACATCAGAGGCTGAGGACAGTTTGACGCCACGCCCATCAAGGGCGAGGGTGTAGCCTTTAGCGAGTATAGAGCGGGGGTCGCCCGCAACCACCTTTGCCTCAAGCAGATCAAGAATGTGGCTCGCATCAGACAGTCGCTTGGAAGCGGCATGGTAAATATTCTTTCCCAACAGGTCAAGCCTTGATAACAAGGCGGAAAAACGGCTTGAGAAAGCTAACCTTAGCCTTGTCTCAAGTGATGAAATTCTCTGATCTTCAGCGATAAAGCAATCCAGGAACAGATCCGCCAAAGCTGTCGGCGTCTTCACGAAGGTGTTAGCGACCATGTCGGCGACATGATAATCCTTATCATGCCCTATAGCCGTGAAAACCGGATATGGGCACCTGGCGATAGCGGCTGCCAAGTCATAATCATCAAAACATGCCAAATCGAGTTCTGATCCGCCTCCACGCATGATCAAGACAGCATCGTAAACTATAGAGGATGATTGTATCTCCTCCAGAGCCATGATCATCGAGTCAGCGGCCTGTTCTCCCTGCATCAACGCCTCATACAAATCCACTTTGAACACGAACCCATATTCATTCTCAAGAAGATGTCTCTCAAAGTCCCTCAAGCCAGCGGCGCCTGGCGCTGAGACAACGGCGAGGGAATACGGCAGGTCCGGAAGCGAGAGCTCACGCTGAAGATCCATCAGCCCCTCTTTGGTCAAACGCTCGATAGTCAATCGCTTCTGTCTCTCATTAGCCCCGAGGGTGAAATCCGGATCAACATCCTCCACATTCAAAGACAAACCGTAGACAGGGTGGAAATTGACCTGGGCGCTCAGGAGGACTTCCATACCGACGCCCAGTGACGAACCTGTGACACTCTTGAAATACTGGTCTATATAGTTCCATCTTGACGCCCAAATAGTAGCCCGAACCTTGGCCACAACCACTCCTCCCTCACTTTGGGAAAGCTCGAGATAACAATGCCCGTTCCTTTTCAGGTTCAGCTCTGAAATCTCAGCCTTAACCCACACGAGCCCCGGGAATACAGACTCTATCTCGTCCTTCAGAAGGGCGGTCAACTCCACTAACTCCAAGTATTCAGAATCCATTGTCAAACTCTCTGGTAAGTCTCTTACAAAATTAACAAAAATCCACTATCTTTGCACTATGAGGATCACCGAGGCAAAATTCGCCGGCAGCAGCGTGAGGGCAGCTTTAAAGCCAAGCCGCAAGCTGCCCGAATTCGCATTCATCGGACGCTCCAACGTCGGCAAGTCATCCCTGATCAACATGCTTTGCGGCAACAGCAAGCTCGCGAAGACATCCTCCACCCCAGGCAAGACCAAACTGATCAACCATTTCATCATCAATGACAGCTGGTATCTGGTCGATCTCCCGGGTTATGGATTCGCTAAGATCTCGAAAAAAGAACGTGAGGAATTAAGGATGATGATCAACGATTATATCCAGAATTCCGACGAGATGGTCCTCCTGTTCGTGCTCGTGGACTCCCGCCACGACATCCAGAAAATAGACCTCGAGTTCATATCCGGCCTTGGTGAGAACGGCATCCCGTTCGCCATCATATTCACCAAAGGAGACAAACTCGGGCCCAACGCCTTGAAAGCGCAGATAGAGAAAGATAAAGCCATTCTCTCCGAGCAATGGGAGGAATTGCCTCCAATGTTCGTCTCAAGCTCCGAGACCGGAGCCGGCAAAGAGGAGATACTTGAATATATCGGACAATATATATAATCGATCTAACCATGTACATCGAACACAGAATGGAATTATTCGCATGCAAGGCCTCCAGGGACTTCGCATGCAAGGTTGTCGAAAGCTTGAACAAAATCGGGGAACGCTACGGTGATAAATACCACCTGGGAGACTCCGAGGTGACTCATTTCAGCGACGGCGAGTTTGTGCCTTCTTTCACCGACAGTGTCAGGGGTGCGACCGTGTTTGTGGTCCAGTCCACATTCCCTCCCACAGACAACCTCATGGAACTCCTTCTGACTATCGATGCGGCTAAGCGAGCCTCCGCCGACAAAGTGATAGCCGTCATGCCATATTTCGGATGGGCCCGCCAGGATCGCAAGGACAAGCCCAGAGTCTCCATTGGAGCCAAGCTTGTCGCAAATCTGTTGACAGCGGCCGGAGTGGACAGGATAATGACTTGTGACCTCCATGCCGACCAGATCCAAGGATTCTTCGACATCCCTGTGGATCATATTTATGCCAGCAAGGTATTCATCCCCTACCTGAAATCACTCAACATAGAGAATCTGGCCATCGCCGCCCCTGACATGGGTGGTGCGAAAAGAGCAAACGCCTATGCGAAGGAACTCGCATGCCCTGTCATCATCTGTCACAAGACACGTGAGAGAGCGAATGTCGTGGGATCCATGACAGCTATCGGTGAGGTTGAGGGGAAAAATATCGTCATCGTGGATGACATGATTGACACTGCTGGCACTCTCACCAAGGCGGCAGACCTCTTGATGGAGAAAGGAGCGGCCAGCGTGCGCGCCTGCGCCACTCACCCCGTCTTATCAGGCCCCGCTTACGACAGGATCAACGCTTCATCCCTCAAGGAAGTATATGTCACTGACACGATTCCTCTCAGGGGCGACGCTGATAAATCAAAGATCAAGGTGGTCTCGATGACCTCGACTTTCGCCTCGATCATCCATAAAGTGTACAATTACGAGCCGATCAGCACTGAATTCATCTTCTGATAATGCGCACCCTTCTCGCCGCCATACTCATTCTCGCCATCGCCATCGCCTTGATGTGCGTCGGGATTATCGTTAAAGGACGATTCCCCGAGACTGAGGTCAGCAAGAATGAGAACATGCGCAAGCTTGGCATCAAGTGTATGCATGAGCAGGAGAAGGAATTACGAAGGTCCTGTACCGGCGTCCGGACTGAAGCCTGTGAAGGCTGCGATTTTTACAAAAACTGATCATTATGAGCTTGGTAGCGATAGTGGGACGGCCGAATGTCGGCAAATCAACCCTGTTCAACCGCCTCGTGGGAACACGCCAGGCGATAGTTGATGAGACCGCCGGTGTGACAAGGGACCGTCACTACGGCAAATGCGAGTGGAACGGAAAGGAATTCTCCGTGGTTGACACCGGAGGGTGGACCAGCAATTCGGACGACGTGTTCGAGGAGGCCATCCGCAAGCAGGTTGTGATAGCGATTGAGGAAGCTGATGTGATTCTCTTCATGGTGGAAGCCTCGAACGGGATAACGGATTATGATTCCCAAATCGCTGACTTGCTCCGCAAAAGCGGGAAACCCGTGGTGCTTTGCGTCAATAAAGTAGATAATGTCAACAAGGTGTATGACACCTACCAGTTCTACGGGCTGGGACTCGGCGAGATTTGGGGCATATCCGCCGCGAACGGCAGCGGAACCGGGGATCTTTTGGATGAGATAATGCGTGTACTGCCTGAAGACACCTCTGCCGAGGATGATTTCCCCGATCTTCCACATATCGCCATAGTCGGAAAACCGAACGTCGGCAAATCCTCGCTCACGAACGCCTTGCTCGGAGAGGAAAGGAATATAGTCACACCTGTCGCCGGAACCACCAGGGACTCCATCTCAAGCCATTACAACAAGTTCGGACACGAATTCATCCTTGTGGACACGGCCGGTATGAGAAAGAAAACAAAGGTCAACGAGGATCTCGAGTTCTACTCCGTCATGAGGGCGATCCGCTCGATTGAGCGGGCCGATGTCTGCATCCTTATGATAGATGCCAACGCAGGGCTCGAGGCCCAGGACATGAGTATATTCAACCTCATTATCCGCAACCGTAAAGGTTGTGTGCTGGTCGTGAACAAATGGGACACCGTCACTAAGGACAGCAACACGATGAGGGACTATGACAGGGCCCTGCGCGCTCGCCTCGCCCCATTTGATGACCTGCCGATAATATTCACCTCGGTCATCAATAAGCAAAGGATAATGGACGTTCTCGATGCCGCCGCGCATGTCTACGAGAATTACTCCCGCAGAATCCCCACGGCGAGGCTCAACGAGGCAATGTTGCCTGAGATCGAGAACTATCCTCCTCCCGCATGGAAGGGGAAATATGTGAAAATCAAGTATGTCACGCAGTTGCCCACACGATTCCCGGCATTCGCGTTCTTCTGCAATCTGCCTCAGTATGTGAAGGCACCTTACAAGAGATTCCTGGAGAACAAACTGAGGGATCATTTTGACCTCCTGGGTTGCCCCGTGACCATATTCATTAGAGCCAAATAGAGATGAACTGGATAGTCAAAAACCTTATAAAGGCAGCGGTGTTCTTCATCGTGCTGGTAATCGGCGCTCAGATAGTGCTTAAAGTGGTGACCCACCACGGCCAAACGATAGAGGTCCCGGATCTCACCAGCATGAGTGTCGAGGAGGCCCACAGGGTAGCGTCCAAGAACAATTTGAGGACCGAGGTTATCGACTCAATCTTTGTCCGCAGGATGGAGAAAGGTGCCGTTTACAGCCAGAATCCAAAAGCAGGCACCCATGTGAAGAAAGGCCGGAGGGTAATGCTTACCATCAATGCGAAACACGCGAAAAAAGTCGGCATGCCTAACCTGGTCGGCTATTCCATGAGGCAGGCCAAAGCTGAGCTCAACTCACGCGGTCTCGCTCTCGGGAAGCTCATCTATGTCAATGACATAGCTACCAATAATGTCCTACGTCAAATCTACCACAACAGGGAGATCAGGCCAGGGGTGCAAATCGAATCCGGATCCGAGATAGACCTGCAGGTAGGTTTGAATCCTTCCGACAATATGACCTATGTCCCCAACGTCAAGGGGATGAAGTACCTCAGGGCGGTGGATGCCGTCCATGATAATTCTCTTAATATCGGCAGAATCGTTTTCGACAAAACTGTCAAGAACTATTCGGACTCTCTGAACGCCACCGTGTACAAACAAACGCCGGCCGCTTCCAAGAGTCCCCTCCTGATGGGTTCCAACGTGACCCTTCACCTTTCTCTGGACATAAAGGAAAACTACTAGACAGTGGATAAGGAAAGGCTTTACTCTGAGCCTGACGAGGCCACTGAGGATGACGAGCAGGGAATGTTTGAGCATTTCCGGCTGAACGTCGACCCGGGACAAGCGCCTATGAGGGTGGACAAGTTCATGGCCACTCACCTCGAGGACACATCCCGGCACAGGATCCAATGCGCCATCAAAGAAGGCTATGTGAGGGTCGGGGAGAAGGTCGCCAAAGCGAATCTGATCGTACGCCCTGGTGACATCATACGCTTCATGATGCCGTATCGGCGCCGAGGTACAGAGATTATTCCACAAGACATACCTCTTGATATCGTTTATGAGGACGATGACCTTCTTGTCGTGAATAAGCCGGCCGGCATGGTTGTACATCCCGGGCACGGGAATTATGATGGCACCCTTGTCAACGCTTTAGCTTTCCATCTAGGAATAGATCCATCAACTTCCGCCAAAGAGGGCGATGATGAACGTATGGGTATCCTGGTCCACAGGATCGACAAGGACACCTCGGGGCTTCTCGTGGTAGCGAAGAATGACGATACTCAGATGGACCTGGCGAAACAGTTTTTCGAGCATAGCATAGAAAGGCTTTATGTCGCCGTGGTGTGGGGAAACATCAAGGAGGATGAGGGTACAATCGATGGCGCGATCGGCAGGGATCCTAACGACAGACTTAGGTTCAAAGTATATCCAGAGGACGATGAGAGTGCGAAACATGCTGTCACACACTACAAAGTCCTCGAGCGTTTCGGATATGTGACAGTGGTCCAGTGCCGTCTGGAGACCGGAAGGACCCATCAGATCAGGGTCCACATGAGCCACATAGGCCATCCGCTCTTCAATGACGCCAGATATGGAGGCTCTGATATACGCAAAGGAACCATCTATGCCAAGTACCGCCAGTTCATCGAGAACTGCTTTGAGCTGTGCCCCCGACAAGCTCTCCATGCCAAGACACTCGGCTTTGTCCATCCTGGCACAAAGGAGATAATAAGATTCGACTCCAAAATCCCGGAGGACATGGAGTCGATGATCTCTAAATGGAGGAATTACGTTTCTAGAACATAGGGGGACGGCCTCCGCCGAATCCACCCCTGCCGGGACCACCGGGGCCACCTCCAGGGCCACCAGGACCCATTCTCATTCCACCTCCTCCCCTACGGTTATTGCCGAAGGAACCGAAACGGTAGGTTAAAGCCACAATGACATACCTTCCAAGGGTGTTGGTCCAACTCTCTGTCATCATGTTGTTGGAGTTGCTGATACTGATGCTTCTGGCTTGGTCGAGCAGGTCGTAGGCCCTGAGAGCCATAGTCACACGATTCTTGAACAGAAGCTTCTGAATGTCAAGGTTGATACGCAACGTGGGCTCGATATCAGAGGTGTAATTGATGTACCAATTGTAGGAAGCGTCACTCTTGAGGGTGAGACCGCCGGGCAATGTCCAGTTAATTGAACCATCCAAACTGGGTGACCAGGTCTCGGTATTCTTTATCCCGCCTACCGGGGAGGCACTCTTGTTAATGGAATATGTCACGTGGTTGTACCTCGCTCCACCTCCGAGCATGATTTCAAGATTATCACTGCGATAAGTGAACCTGAATCTCTGGAAATATGAGAAATTACGGGTGATGTTCTCCTTGAAGATCGAACTATGGGAAGGGTCCGGATAGTCAGCGAGGAATTCCTTGTACTTCGTGAACGCACCATTCTCATCACGATACTTGCTCATGTCAAGTTTCGAGCCCGCATCCATATAAGATGTTGACTGTGAGAAATTGATATTGCTCATAGTGAACACCGAGAAGTTGGACTTGGCGATAGGAGAGTTAAAGAATATCCTGGCTCCTCCATTGTATGAGTTCGGACCGTTGTAAGGAATGGAGTACTGGACGTTCTTGTCATCATACATCAAGGCGGAAACTATCGGGTGTTGGACAAAACCGCCATTGAGATTGACGTTGAAGCTCGTGAAAGTCTTCCTGTTTGTCATCCTGAACTCAGCGTTCATGTTGTGATTGAAGTAAGGTATCAATCCGGGATTACCGGTAGAGACCTGCATCGGATTGGAGTTATCCGGCACTCGCATCAACTGGGAAGTTGAAGGCTGCTGAGAACGGCCGCGGTAGAAAACACGGACATTACTTGTCTCACCAAGGTCATACCAGAACATCGCGGACGGAGCGACATTGATGACCGTCGTGTCATAAACCTCCTTGTTGGTCTCATTATGAGTCTTGGTAGGCATCAAGGAGAAGCCTATCTGGGCATGTACCTTGTCCTTCTGGTACTGGAGATCCAATCCAGCGCTCTGGTTATTATACTTGTTCAGGATATTGCTGGAATAGGTCTCGTTCCTTGACTCGCCATTAGGGTCATAAATCAAGGTATTCTTCCCCATGGCGTTGGAGCCGCTGTCAAAGGCATCCTTCGTGGACTTGTTCTTACTCCAGGAATAGCTGTAATTGGCTGAGGCATAGAAACCGCCTCCGAGAGGCTCGGTGTAAACCAGCCTTCCCGAAAGGGAAGAACTGTTGGACAGCTGGTCTATCCTTTGGTTAACTATATCCTCCGACTCCCCTTTATCGCTCTTATTTGAGTTGAGTGACTGATTCAAGCCATTCATCTGATTGTGGCTGAAATTGTAGTTACCCATGAATGAGAGGGTACGTCCAGGCATGCCGAGTTTCTGACGGAACAGCATGAAACCGTTTGTCTGCCAGTTACGGTTATCTCCCGTATTATTTGAGAATCCCGTGTTGGAGGAAGTGACATGATTGTTGAGATCGTATCTCTCTTTTGAGAAATCCGAGTACTGAATGTAGTTGCCGCTTCCGAAATTGACCTGAGGCTGGAACAGGATTGAAGTGTTCTCGGAGAACTTGTGGTCCAGACGCATACCGAACCTGTTTCCATAAGTTACCCTGTTGTTTATTCCCGGGGAATCCACGCCATTCAGGGATACCATATAGCCATCGTCGAGGGTCTGGGTCTGAGTGCTTCTTTGGAGGACATCACGCTTAGACTGGTTGTAAACATAGTTACCTCCCAGGTTCATATTGTCATCAAAAAGATTCCAGGCTCCATTCAGACCGGCCATGAAGGTGCGGTTGATGCCGTTCCCGCCACCAAAGCCGCCTCCGCCACCGCCGAAGCCACCACCGCCGAAGCCGCCGCCTCCACCGAAGCCGCCACCTCCGCCGCCCATCATACCTCCCATCATATTGCCGGAGATATCATTGAAGCCACGGTTATTGGTGTTGTTACCGTTGAGTATGAAACTGATGTTGCTCTTCTGGGTGAATCTGCCGAGGAAGGCCCCGGTCTGGTAACGGAAATCATCATCCACCGCAAGTGAACTGGTAGTCTTGGGGAAATCTTTTCCACCACCTGCGGAGAAATTACCCATGAGGCCGTTCATCATGCCTTTCTTAACAGTAAGGTCGATTATCTGTTCCTCATTTCCATCCTCAATGCCAGTGAACTCAGCCTGCTCGGACTTCTTTCTCACCACCTTGATTTTCTCAACGATCTTGGCTGGGAGGTTCTGGGTGGCGAGCTGGGGATCGTCGAGGAAGAACGTCTTACCACCGATGGTGATCTTGGATATAGTCTCGCCGTTCGCGGTCACGGAGCCATCATCACCAACCTCGATGCCGGGAAGCTTCTTGAGAAGGTCAACGAGCATGTCGTTCTCCGTCGTCTTGTAAGACGAGGCGTTGTATTCGACCGTATCCTTCTTTATTATTATAGGGTTACCCGTAGCGGATACGCTCGCGGCGTCCAGGACCTGTTTGTCTTCCTCCATCTGGATCACACCGAGATCCAGATTACCTTTAACTTCTATCTCCTTAACATATTCCTTGTAACCGAGGAGCTCGGCCTTGAAGACATACTTGCCGTGGGCGACCTTCTCAATGACGACTTTACCGTCAGCGGAGCTCAAAGCATATTTATATGGCTTGCTGGAATTCGGTTTGGAGATAGAAACAGTGGCGAAAGGTACCGGGTCTCCATTCTGATCCTCAAGGACTCCCTTGAGGGTTGAAAGGCTTTGTTCAGCCGCCATCGCCGCAACCGACATCACACCGGCCAGGATGGCGATAAATCTCTTAAAGTTCATAAATATATACTAATTCAAACACCTGTTTGACATGAAAACCGCCCAATGGTTTAATCCGAGACAAGGAAAAAAAGAAAATCGGATTTATTTCAGACGGTCGGGATTAGCCTGGATGAATCGCTCCCAACTGGACGACGACTTCGCCTTGGCGAGCGGACTTGATGTGGCGTAATAGTGACAGAGAGCTATCGCTAGGGCATCAGTGGCGTCCAGATGCTCCGCCTTCAACTCGACGCCGAGGGTCTTGCGGATCATGAGGTCCACCTGTTCCTTGGAAGCCGCTCCGTTACCGGTTATCGCCTGCTTGGCTTCCCTTGGAGCATATTCATGGACAATTGAGATACCATGCTCCATCGCTGCGATCATGGCAGCCCCCTGAGCGCGCCCGAGTTTCATGATCACCTGGGCGTTTTTCCCGTAGAAAGGAGACTCAAGAGCCATTTCTGTCCCGTGATATGTCTTGCAGACCTCGCTCACTGTGTCATAGATCTGACGTAACTTGACATAGGGATCCTTCTCTTTACGCAAGTCCAGGACTCCCATATCAACGAAAACGGGTTTCTTGTCCACGACATCAATCACCCCGAAACCAAGCAAGTTGGTTCCGGGGTCGATGCCGATTATGGTTCTTTTCTCCATCTGGGCTAGGAAAGACTAGCAGATCTTGTCAAAACCAGTGTAGGGACGCAAGACCTCAGGAATATTGACTCCATCCTCGGTCTCATTGTCCTCAAGCAAGGCGGCCACCACTCTCGGGAGAGCCAAAGAGCTGCCGTTGAGAGTATGGCAGAGCTGGATCTTACCGTCCTCGTCACGATAACGGAGATGGAGCCTGTTGGCCTGGTAAGTCTCAAAGTTGGAAACGGATGAGATCTCAAGCCAGCGCCCCTGGGCCGCTGACCAAAGCTCAAAGTCGTAAGTGATGGCCGATGTGAAGCTCATGTCCCCGCCACAAAGACGGAGGATCCTGTACTTGAGCCCGAGGCTGTTCACCAACTTCTCGACATGAGCTACCATCTCGTCAAGGGCGGCGTAGGAGTTCTCCGGCTTCTCGACACGGACTATCTCAACCTTGTCGAACTGATGGAGCCTGTTAAGTCCCCTGACATCCTTGCCGTAAGAGCCGGCCTCCCTGCGGAAGCAAGGGGTGTAGGCCGTGAGCTTCTGCGGAACCTGCTCATTCTCAAGGATAACGTCCCTGAAAATATTGGTCACGGGGACCTCCGCGGTGGGGACAAGATAGAAATCATCCAGTCCGACATAATACATCTGAGACTCCTTGTCCGGGAGCTGACCAGTACCGAAACCTGAGGCGGCATTGACAACCACAGGCGGCTCGACCTCCTTGTAACCGGCAGCCGTGTTGAAATCAAGGAAATAGTTGATCAGAGCCCTCTGCAGCTTCGCGCCCTTGCCTTTATAGACAGGGAAGCCGGCTCCGGTGATCTTCACTCCGAGATCGAAGTCTATGATGTCATATTTCTTGGCGAGTTCCCAATGAGGGAGGGCATCTTGGGGAAGGTGGACCTCAGGGCCTCCCATCTTTACAACCTGGTTGTCCTCGGCGCCTTTACCGGGAACCACGAGGTCACAAGGGATGTTAGGGAGAAGGACGATGGTCTCGTCCAGCTCTTTGTTGTTGGCGTCAGCCTTAGCGAGAAGCTCTGTAGACTTGTTTTTCAAAGCGGTCACTTCCCTCTTGACTTCCTCGGCCTCATCCCTCTTACCCTCTTTCATAAGGCCACCGATCTTGGCGGAAAGTTTCTTCTGCTCCGAGAGAAGGGCGTCACTCTCAGTTTGGAGTGCCCTTCTGTTGGAATCGAGTTCGAGGACTTTGCCCACGATTTCCCTGGCGTCGAAATTCTTGATCGCCAATTTAGCTATCACGCGCTCCGGATCGTCACGGAGCATTTTAAGTGTCAGCATATCTTGTGTGTTTAACTATTCAAACAAAAAAGAGGACGCAGGCGAATACTCGAAGCCGGTCCTCTTTTTTTCTATCAATCCTCCGAGTCTAGTTCTCAAAAGGGATAACCGAGACGTAGGATTTGTCAGCCTTCTTCTTAGTGAACTTAACTGTCCCGTCAACGAGAGCGTAAAGAGTGTGGTCCTTGCCCATACCGACATTCTTGTCAGGGTTGTGGACAGTACCCCTCTGCCTCACGATGATGTTCCCGGCCTTCACGACCTCACCGCCGAATTTCTTGAGACCGAGCCTCTTGGACTGGGACTCACGGCCGTTCTTCGAACTTGATTGTCCTTTCTTGTGTGCCATAATCTGATGGATTTTGAAATTAAGCGATAGCGTCGATACGGATCTTGGAAAGCTTCTGGCGATGGCCATTGAGCTTCTGGAAGCCCTTGCGACGGATCTTCTTGAAGACGAGCACCTTGTCAGCCTTCGCCTCGTCATCGAGGACCGTGGCCTTCACGACAGCACCCTTCACATAAGGATTACCGAGCTGGATCTGCCCTTCGGAGTCAATCAGCAGGACCTTGTCGAACTCTACAGAGGCATCCTTGGCAGCCGCCAAGCGGTTGACAAAAATCTCTTTCCCGGCCTCGACCTTGAACTGCTGGCCTGCAATGTCAACAATTGCGTACATAAAAAACAAAACTTTATTAAGTTTCAGCCTGAGGCGCGCACGACCCTGCGTACGTCTTCCGGAGCCTCCGGGCCATAAAAGGACTGCAAAAATAGTAATTTCCGCGAATCCGGCAAAATATTTCGCCTAATTATTTGATGTACATGTTGACAAGGGTTTCGTAGAGCTCCTGTTTGCCACTCTTCTGGGCGGGCTCTCCGTGAGTCTTCGCGTAATCAACTAGTTCCTCCAGACTCATCTTACCATCCTCGAATCTCTTGCCCTCACCTTCGTCGAAGGATGCGTAACGCTCTTTGACCATAGCCGGGATAGGAGACTCCTCCACAATCGCGGCGGCGGCAAGGAGAGCCCTGGCCATAGCGTCCATACCGCAAATATGGGCAATGAATATATCTTCAGGATCGGTTGAGTTACGGCGAAGCTTGGCGTCGAAGTTGGACCCACCATTACCGAGACCTCCGTTACGGATGATCTGAAGCATGGCCTGGGTCAAATCAAAGAGATCAACAGGGAACTGGTCGGTGTCCCAGCCGTTCTGATAATCTCCCCTGTTAGCGTCGATTGAGCCAAGGAGACCGTTGTCGACTGCCACGGCGAGCTCATGCTCGAATGTGTGACCCGCCAACGTGGCGTGGTTGACCTCGATGTTGACCTTGAAATCCTTGTCAAGACCGTTTGCGCGGAGGAAGCCGATCACGGTCTCAGTGTCTACATCATACTGATGCTTAGTAGGTTCCATCGGCTTCGGCTCGATGAGGAAGGTGCCCTTGAATCCCTTGGCGCGGGCATAGTCACGAGCAGCCTTGAGCATATTGGCGAGATGATCCTTCTCCCTCTGCATCTGGGTGTTGAGCAGGCTCATGTAGCCCTCGCGGCCACCCCAGAACACATAGTTGGTTCCTCCCAGCTTGATGGTGGCGTCGATCGCGTTCTTGATCTGGACAGCTGCCCTGGCGACAACACCGAACTCCGGGTTGGTGGCGGCCCCATTCATATATCTCTTATGCCCGAAAACATTGGCTGTACCCCAAAGGAGTTTGATGCCAGTGGCTTTCATCTTCTCGAGCGCATAGTCGGTGATGATCCTCATGCGCTCCTCATATTCGGCGATGGTGGGAGCTTCCTCGACGAGATCCACATCATGGAAGCAGAAGTACTTGATACCCAATTTCTCCATGATCTCGAATCCGGCGTCCATCTTATCCTTTGCCCTTTGTATCGGATCTCCAGCCTTATCCCACTCGTACTCACGTGTCTGTCCGCCGAACTGGTCTCCGCTGGCCTGTCCAAGGGTATGCCACCATGCCATGGCGAATTTCAGCCAATCCTCCATCCTCTTTCCGAGTACCATGCGATCCGGCTCATAATAATGGAACGCCAATGGACTCTTGCTCTCTGGTCCCTCGAAGGGAATCTTTCCAATTTGCGGGAAATACTCTTTCATGATAATGATAATCTTTGTTTTAAATGTTATTATTCAGATGATTCTTCCAATTTGAATATGCCTCTAAATACTTAGAGCGATCGGCTGAAGGCTCGATGAGGGCGAGTCTCTTGAGGCTGGCGAAAGCCTCTGAATGGTCTTTATAGATCCCGGCCCCTATTCCGGCTCCCCTGGCGGCACCAGCGGCGCCATCAGTGTCCAACAGCTCAATAATAGCCCCGGTCACAGAAGCGAGAGTGTCCCTGAATATTCCGCTCTGGAACATATTGGCGGCGCCGGCTCTTATCACGCCCACTCTCATTCCCATTTCCTCCATGATGTCGATGCCGTATTTGAATGAGAACGCGATTCCTTCCTGAACAGCCCTCGCAAGATGCTTCCAAGAGTGGACATTGAAATTCAGTCCATAAACCTCGCAGCCGGTCTCCTTGTTGCAAAGCATCCTCTCAGCTCCGTTACCGAAAGGCAATATGCCGACTCCGTCGCAGCCCACAGGCACTTCCTGGGCGGCAGCGTTCATCTCGTCGTACATCATTCCTCTCGGAACGACATTTCTCCTGATCCAAGCGTTGGCTATGCCTGTTCCGTTCACACACAGGAGAATACCAAGCCTTGGATCTTGTGACGTGTGATTCACGTGAGCGAATGTGTTGACCCTTGATAGAGGATCATATGCGACTTTACCGCTCACTCCATACACAACACCGGACGTCCCTGCCGTCGCAGCAATATCTCCCGGCTCGAACACATTCAGTGACAGGGCGTTATTAGGCTGATCCCCGGCACGGTACGTGACAGGGATACCTTCCTCCAAGCCCAACTCCGCAGCGGCGGCTCCGGTAAGCCTTCCTTGCTCTGAGAAAGTCGGGACCAAGTCCGGAAGTATGCTCTCCCCGAACCCGAACCAGTCCATAAGGAATGAAGCCGGCTTATTCTCCTTGAAGTCCCAGAACATACCCTCAGAGAGCCCGCTAACGGTAGAACGAGCCTCACCTGTCATCCTGTAGGCAATGAAGTCACCAGGGAGCATGATCTTATCTATCCTGTCAAAAACAGCCGGTTCATTTTCCTTCACCCAGGCAAGCTTGGCGGCGGTGAAGTTGCCTGGAGAGTTAAGCAGGTGGCCAAGACATTTCTCTTTACCAAGCGCCTCGAAAGCGGCATCTCCATAAGGGACTGCCCTGGAGTCACACCAGATTATCGAGTGCCTGAGAAGCCGGCCGTTCTTATCCACGCAGACAAGGCCATGCATCTGGTAGGATATTCCTATCGCCGCTATGGATGGCCGGTCCCTGCCGGCCATGACAACAATGTCATTCCCGGCTTGACCGGGGACCCCTTTACGGACCTGCTCCAGCACATCGGCGGTGGCGAGCTTAAGATTCTCCCACCAGCTTTCTGGATCCTGCTCGGCCCATCCGGCCTTTAAAGATATAATGGTGTTTTCATGCTTTGGGTAGAAGGCACTGGCGGCTATCTTTCCACTCTCAACTTCCACAAGGCTCGCCTTGACCGACGAGCTGCCCACATCGTAACCTAACAAAAACATACTCACAATTCGCTTATGAATACCTCCATCCCTTTAGTGGCGACCTCGCGGATATGTGTGATTCGTGGATCATAGATTGCCACATCCTCAGGATCAATCAGATATACCGGGACACCGCTCTTGGCGTATCTGTACAACCCCGCTGCCGGATAGACATTGAGAGAAGTGCCCACGATAAGCATTATGTCCGCATCGGCGACCACGTCGATAGCCCTCTCGATCTTCGGGACAGCTTCCCCGAAGAAAACGATATGGGGACGCAGCTGGCTGCCATTGGGAGCCAAGTCTCCAAGATTCACCGGCTCATATCCGACATCAATAACCTCTTTCTCTGAATATGTCCTGTCATACTCACCATTCTCCGGACGAACTTTGGTCGCCTCCCCATGGAGATGGATGACCCTGGTGCTGCCTGCCCTCTCATGGAGGTTGTCAACGTTCTGAGTAATCACAGTGACGTCATAGTCTTTCTCAAGAGCGGCTATCGCCAGATGCGCGGCGTTGGGTTTGACCTCGGAAAGCTGTTTGCGAAGCTGGTTGTAGAAGCCCAGAACGAGTTTCCGGTTCCTGTACCAGCCTTCGATGGATGCCACCTCCTGGGGATCGTATTCCCCCCAAAGTCCACCGGATCCCCTGAACGTGGAAAGGCCGCTCTCGGCGCTCACTCCCGCGCCAGTCAAGACCGCTATCTTTTTCTTCGACATTATAAGGTTATTGGTTTTTGAAATATGTGTTCTTAAGCCAGTACTCAAAGAGCGGGTCAAAAATGACCGGACGCTCATCATCTCCGACAAAGGTCAGGATCTCCTTCTTCATCAGGGCGTCTTTCAAGCGTCTGACATTGGCGGAGGAGTTCAAGGAATATTTACGGATCACCTCGGCGGTGCTGAACTTAGTGTAGCCATCCACGATCGCCTTCAAAAGGCTCACTTGGAAAGTGGTCAGGTCATTCATTATGGATATGAATCGCCCGCGATTGATCGAGATGATAGTGTCCAGGGCCTCGAGAAGAACCGGTTCCATGATATACCCTTTGGAAAGGGAATCGCAAATCGATGTGAAGTGATTGATATAGAACAAATCACACTTGAACAACCGGCAAGCTCCACCAATCAGGTCCCGGTCGATGACCTTACCGCTCGCAAGGAAACCTTTAATAATATGCTCAACGATCTCCCTCTCATCCACCTTGCTGAGCTTAAGGCGCTCAACCCTGCGATAGAAAAAGTGTCTCTTGACGAAAATGTCACGCATGGCGTTGCACATCGAGCCTAGGAAGATGAAAGAGAATCCCTTTATTCCCAGCCGACGCCCCTCGTCAATAGCCTCTTCCATGAGCTTGAACAGCTTTTCACCATCCTCAGTCAGATCCAGATTCTGGAACTCGTCAATAATCATTATGATCCGCTCCCCCCTGTCAACTGAAAGACGGTACGGGAGACGTAAGACCGCCCTGATGTCATTCTCGTCTATTTCCCAATTGGTGGACAGGATGGTGTCGGAGCTGGAGTAGGCGGTCTGGTCAAAGACAAAGTGACTTCCCTGCAGATAGGTGGTTACAATCCTTGAATATTCATCAGGAGTGGAGGCCACCAGACGTATCACAGCCGAGCCGAAGCGCCTGGCGAAAGCCTCATTGAAGCGAATATCCAGAGCCGTCATCTCGCCAGTCACAAAGCGAGAGCCGGAGACCCTCATCTTTGTGAGGACTTGATGAACAATGGACTTCTTTCCCGCACCGACGGGCTCCCATAATACAACATTCTCATTTTGGGACAAGAGATTGGACAAAATCGCGCAATCCTCCTTGCGGCCGATGAAATGCTGGCCTGTCACATACTTGTTGTATAAAAACGGGCTGTCCATTGAAATAACATTTTTGTTTTGACAAAATTAAGAAAATTTTCATATCTTTGCACCCGCTTTGATAAAAAGGAGGTGGTAAATTAGTTATGATCATAGTTCCCATAAAGGAAGGCGAGAACATCGAGCGCGCTCTGAAGAAGTTCAAGAGAAAGTTCGAGAAGACCGGCGCTATTCGTGAGATGCGTGCCCGCAAGAATTTTGAGAAGCCTTCTGTGAAGAAGAGAGCGGCGAGGATGAAAGCCATCTACGTCCAGCACCTCCAGCTCCAGGACGAGCAGTAAAAAAGGCCGCTAGCGCGGCATAATGAATATTGACTGACCAAAGTCATTCTGAGCATAGCGAAGAATCTTTGGTCAGTCTCTTTTTTTGGCGTGAAATATGGTATATTTGTAGATGTGAGCAAACGCTGGTACCATCGCCTATTCAAGATACTCCTATGGTCTTTCATCGGGCTGTGGGTACTTGCGTTGGTCGCCCTTCAGATTGCCCTCAGGCCATCTATCCTCACCAAGACAGCGAACCGCATAGCCGCTGGATATGTGGACGGGGAAGTCAAGTTCACGAATATCAAGGCTTCAGTGCTGAAGAGTTTCCCGAATCTGAACCTTACGGTGGATGGCTTCTCAATAGTCGGGGAAAACCCGCCGGACACCCTTGCGAGCTTGGACCGCCTCAGCCTCTCAGTCAACTACATGGAAGCCCTGAAAGGAAAGATAAGGGTTCGGCACGCCGTGCTTGAGCACCCGAGGATATTCCTCCGGCAATATGACTCGACCAGAGCGAATTGGAACATAATCAGGATTCCTTCCGCTGACGAGAACGACACTTCTTCTTTCAAGGTGCCTCCCATCTCAATCGGGAAAGTCAGTCTTGAGAACTCTCCTTATATCTCCTTCAACAGCGTCCCTGACAGCATCGATGTGGCAGCTTCGATGGATCATCTGACAATAAAAGGCAAGAAAGACCACTATGGGGTTGATCTAGACTCAAAAATTCATCTTGAGACTAACGGGACAGGCAAGATGGATCTGCCAGTCAAAATCAATGCCGCCCTCTTTCCTGATTTCGAACGGAATGTATTCGCGGTCAAGGACTTGACAGCGTCTGTCGCCATGATAGACTTTACCGCTGAAGGCTCAGTGGACGTGTCTTCTGACAGTCTTCTCATACAGGCCGAAGCGGCTCTGGAGAATGAGCCGGTCAATGAGGTCACTGAGTATTTTGGGGACAACTTCCCTATACTCAAGAAACTCGACACGGACGCCAAGATATCCCTCGAAGCGAAATGTGACGGCTATTACAATCCCAAGGACGGTAAACTCCCTGACATTTCCATCCACTTGACAGTACCCGATTCAAAGGTGGCATGGGAGGGAATAGATGAGAAAGGCCGATTCGACCTTGAGGCCACCGCAGTGGTCTCTGACGGGAAACTTTCGGCGCGAATCCCCGACCTGATGTTCAAGATCAAGGGAGCGGACATACAACTTAATGGCTCATCGGATGACCTGCTCAGCGACGACCCTCTTTTCAAGATTGACAGCCGCCTCCATCTCGTGCTCGACTCTTTGCAAAGATTCATACCTGAGAATATCGACCTGAGCGCCAGAGGTAATCTGGACGGCAACCTGAAAGGTGGTTTCAGGCTGTCCCAAATGGACATTTACAATTTCGACAAAATCAGCCTGCGAGGTGACCTGAAAAGCGACGGAATCAGGATTCGTGCCTTCGGAGACACATTGGCCGCCTATCTGGGCAGGACAGCGATCTCCCTCGGCCGTACTGGAGCAAAAAGTGATATTTCAAAGGAAGAAGAAACGGACTCCGAGGACGGGCATGTCGTACTGACTGCCTCCGTGGACAGTCTCACAGCTAATTATGGGGCATCGACATACTTCCGCGGCAGAGGAGTCAGGCTTTCAGCCCATAACGCAGATGAGACGATCAAAGGCACTAAAGGACGCCATCCTCTCGTGGGACACTTGGACATATCCTCAATAGGGATGATGGACCTCGACTCCTGTTTCGTCGGCGTCAGAGGATCCAGCAACACCTTTAAACTCACCGAGATCCCCAAAGAGAACGGAACAATCCCCCATCTGAGTCTCGGCAGCTCAAACAAATCCGTCAGGATCAGGGAAAGCGTGAACCGCTATTCCCTAGACGGCGCCACCTTGAATGTCAGCGCCCAGCCCGCTTCCGCCGAGACGATCCAAAGGAAGAGACTTCCAGGAAGAGACTCCCTCAGAAGGACAAGACCAGACTACTTGTCAGAAAAAGATTTTGAGAAGAAAGACATCCATATCAGCCTTGGCGAGACGGTATCCAAGTATATTAAGGAATGGGACCTCTCCGGTAGTTTGAAAGTCAAGGAAGGGAAGGTGATAACACCGTATTTCCCCCTTGAGAACAAGTTCTCGGGACTTAACGGCAAATTCACCAACAACAAGATCGACCTGTCTTCTCTCACAATCAACTCCGGAGCCTCAGACATATCAGCCAGCGGAAGCTTGTCCGGCTTGAGAAGGGCCCTGACATCGGCGAGGGGGCGCCTTACACTCGATCTCAATCTTAGTTCGGAAGTGATTGACCTGAATGAGCTTCTGCTCGCGATCAATGCCGGCGGACAATATGTTCCTCCTGAAGAGAAAGCCGCCTTGTCTGAGATTGACGACGCCTCCTACATGCGTTCCGTCAAGAAAGAAGCCGTCCAGGACACCGTCATCGCGAGTCCTCTCATAGTGATTCCTTCCAATCTCAACGCCAAGGTTGGAGTCCAAGCCGGAACCATCAGATACTCAGACCTTGAGACATCGTTCGTGTCCACGGACCTTGAGATGAAAGAGAGGTGCCTACAGATGACGAACACCTTCGCGATGACCAATATGGGAGAGGTCTTCCTGGAAGGGTTCTATTCCACCCGCACAAAGAAAGATCTCACCGCCGGATTCGACCTGATGCTCTCAAACATCACGGCGGAGAAGGTCATACAACTCTTCCCTGCCGTGGACAGTATCATACCGATGCTCAAAGCGTTTAAAGGCCTCCTGGATTGCGAGATAGCGGCGACATCCGCCATAGACACCTCCATGAACATAGTCTTGCCATCCCTTAGCGGCATGGTCAAGATCGACGGCAAGAACCTCTCGCTATCCGAGAGCGAGGACCTCGACAAGCTTCGCAAGACCTTGAGATTCAAGGACAGGGACTCCAGCTACATCGACCGAATGTCGGTGAGAGGCATAGTCAAAGAGAATCAGTTGGAGGTATTCCCATTCATCCTGAATGTCGATCGCTATACACTCGCGCTCAACGGACTGCAAGGCTTTGACCAGAGATTCAAATACCACGTGGCCGCCATAAAGTCCCCGATACCATTCAGGTTCGGTGTCAATCTTGGCGGCACCTTCTCAGACTGGAGATGGAAGCTTGGGAAAGCTAAGTACAAGAGTGTGAAAATCCCCCTGTTCGATGATGAGATAGACGGCTTGAGAGTCAACCTCGTGAGCTCAATTCACAATATATTCGACCGTGGAATCGAGCAGGCGATACGTCGCAACGAGGAATCCCAGCAAGCTATTGAGGAGAAGAAGGCGGAAGTAGCCTATACTGGGGCGGAAGAGACAGAGGAACTCTCCGAGAGTATGAAGAAGGAACTGGAGGCGATGTAATAAAAAATCACTATATTTGCAGCCGCTACCTGCGGGTGTGTTGGAACTGGTAGACAAGCCAGACTTAGGATCTGGTGCTTCGGCGTATGGGTTCGAGTCCCTTCACCCGCACAATAACATGCTTTCGGAATGTCTTGACAGCACGCCGGATCATCGTCTTGTAGCGGCTGCGCAGATCAACACATAAATAATATCTTTTACGGAAAGACTTAAGATCCGGACATGAGAGCACCGTCTCAATCATGGCTCGCTCGTAGTACGTATATTTCCCGGATGCCGCCCTATAATCATCCTCCACATCCTCGAAGAACGCCTTCATGGTGGCATATTTTTCTTCATTGAGCTGCAAGTCCATCTCTTTCCACATTCTGAAACGCTTGATGGCGGAAGGAGGGATACCTCTCTCCCGAAGAGCCACCGCAAGCGCCTTGAAAGCATCTATATGATACCACTCATAGCCCTTGGATGCGGATATGGAGTCCCTATGCTTGAAGTAGTGGTAGAAAGACCCGAAGAAAACATAGCATTTCCCTTGAATAGCCTCAGCTAGATAAACGAAATAATTATCTTCCACCCCTTTAATAGGAGGGAATCTTATGTCATTGACTCTCAAAAAATCAGCCTTGTAAAGCCGGCACCAGACGACCGGAAAGAAACCGCCCTGCGTGTGCATTGGGGTATAAAACGCCGGTTCCCCCTCAACAAAAGACTTTTGCGACGCTTTCACGGTGGGTCTACCGTCCTCATGCTCTATATACCAATGGCCATTGATCACCACATCCAGCCCGGTGGAGACCGCATGGGAATGCATATCTTCCAGATAATCAGGATCAATCCAGTCATCGGAATCCATGAAATAAATGTACTCTCCCCTAGCCTCATCCATCGCCGCGTTACGGGCGTATGCGGGACCATGGTTCCCCTCAAGGATGATAACCCTGAAGTGCGAATCCTTACAGGAATACTCCTTGAGAATAGCGGCTGAGTCGTCTGTACTCCCATCGTCAGCACAAATCACCTCGAAGCTTTGCAATGTCTGCGCTAAAACCGAGTCCAAACACCGGCGCAAATACTTCCCAGTGTTGTGGACGGGAATTACAACAGATATATCTATGTGCTCATTCATAGTCACTTCTTATTCAAGCGGCGGAGACTCTTAATAATCTTCTTCTTTATCTTTCTCCCTAGTGTATCCTTCTCAAAATAGCTCCTGAAGTCAAGGTAGTTCACCTCAGCTTTAAGTCGGCAATCGAGACTCTCCATCATGCGACTGACAAAGAATGAAAGAGGACCATCTTGGTAGATTTCACGACGGCCTTTCCACGTCAAAACTTGTTCAGAGACATTCTTAACAGACTCTTTTTCAGTAATGAGTGAGACTTGGCTATCTTCTGGTAGTCGCCATCCAGCTTCCGGAATGAAAAAAACATATTTGACATAGTGATTCCGGGCAAGCTTTATGATTCGATGGTAAAAAACCTTGGTACCGCTCAAATCCGGTTCTTCCGCTCCAGGCCGTACACAAAGGACATTTATTCCCTCAAGCAATCTGATCCCTTCTAACGCGACTAAATCCATTGAGCGACGCGACATTCCATGCCCCAAGAAAAGAGTATATGGATAATTATCTCCGACCACCTCAGGGAAGTAACTGACTGTCACGTCCTTACCATAATACGCAAGCGTAGACACCCTATGGGCTCCATCCAGCAAGACATGGTTCTTCCCGATAGGGACTATAGATACGCCTGGATCGAATTCAGCAGACCCAAAGCTATCTATAAGAGCGTCAAAAACCTTGAAATGGACAGCGAAACTGCTCTTTTCCTCTTCTTGTCCCCACTCCTTACCAAGAGGAACCAACGCTCGTAAGCTCTCATAATACACTCTTCTTGCCAGTCGTGGCCTGACCTTCCTGTTCCTTATATAATACAGTTTGGCGAAGAGGTCAAATCGGAGAGGACTCAACAACTCCGCGGCGGGTAAAGAGAAAACCTCATACTCATGATCACGGAGATGATACTTCTCTACCCAGTGAGGCTGAATCAGATCAAGAGCATCGCTCATAGGCTCATTGGAAAAGAACCTGGCGGAAATAATCTATAACTTCGTCAAGGCCCTCATCCAGGGAGACTTTAGGCTCCCATCCGAGCTCTTTCTTGGCGAGTGTGATGTCCGGCCTGCGCATTTTTGGATCATCAGCGGGGAGTGGTCTGAACACTATCTTGCTCTTGCCCCCCACTTTCGAAAGTACCTTCTCCGCAAGCTCTATCATTGTGAACTCACCCGGGTTTCCAAGGTTCACAGGACCGGTGAACCCGACTGGGGTCGCCATCATCCTGATCATGCCCTCGACAAGATCAGAGACAAACTGGAATGACCGGGTCTGGCTTCCGTCACCGTAGATCGTTATGTCTTCACCCTTGAGAGCCTGCACCACGAAATTCGACACGACACGGCCGTCATTGACGGCCATCCTGGGGCCATAAGTATTGAATATCCTTATAACCTTGACATCAACACCATGGATTCTGTGATAGTCAAAGCAAAGAGACTCCGCGCAACGCTTGCCCTCATCATAACATGACCTGATGCCGATAGGGTTGACATTGCCCCAATAGTCTTCATGCTGAGGATGCTCGGAAGGATCGCCATATACCTCGGACGTGGACGCCTGAAGGATCTTGGCCTTCGTTCTTTTCGCCAAACCGAGCATGTTGAAAGTACCGAAAACCGAGGTCTTGGTGGTCTGGATCGGGTCATATTGATAAAACACGGGAGAAGCGGGACAAGCGAGGTTGTAGATCTCGTCGATCTCCGCCCGATATGGCTCAGTGACATCATGACGGACGAGCTCAAAGCCAGGATGTCCAATAAGGTGCCAGACATTCTTCTTGGAACCGCTGTAGAAATTATCTAGGCATATCACGGCGTTACCCTCATTGAGCAGACGCTCGCATAGGTGCGAACCTATAAAACCGGCGCCGCCGGTAACTAGAATCTGTTTCATTTCCTAATCATTTTAAGCCGTTCCCGGAGAATGGAGGCGTAGTCCTTGAACTCAGTCTCCCGATTTGTTTTCCCGAAATTGGAGCCATGAATGCGCCTGTCTGTGGAGACCATATCCAACTTCTTTATGATAAAGCCATTGGCGTCCATTTTTGTCGACCATTCGATAATCTCCCCGGTCTTCCTGGACTCTGAGAAAGGCCCGATAACGTCGAACACTGACCTCCGGATGAGAATCGCTCCCGTGAACAAGCCATAATATGGCTCCGGACGAACGATGGTCCCGGGCATCTGACCAATCTCCGGAGAGATGAAATCCTTCACCATAGCTTGCACAGCAGAGATTTCAGGATCGGCCTCAATGGTGGAACACATTGTCTTCAACGCTCCCTGGCGCATCACATCGTCGTGATCCATGAAGACAACATATTCCCCTTTAGCGGCTGCAAGACCGGTGTTCTTAGCCGCGACCTGCCCCTTGCATACTGGGTGGGAAAGGACAACGCAACCGTAGCTGGAAGCAATGGCTGCCGTATCATCGTTCGATCCGTCGTCCACAACTATTATCTCCATCGGAACATCTTGACGATTAAGACTTTCTATCGCCTCCCGGAGATAATTCGACCCGTTTTTTACCGGGATTATGACTGATACAAGCTTTCCCAAGGATGAAGATCGTTTATTACTGTCGCTAAAATAGTGAAAAAAAAGGAAATCATGAACCTTAAAGCTTGCGGTATATGCAAGTATTATCGATTTGAACCAATCCTAATGATGCCGGTTCTGATATGCACTCCCTTTTCAAATCATCTGAGACCACAAGATACCCTCCATGATTGAGGGATGCGGCAAGTTTGGTTTGCACTTTGAGTTTGGTCTCGTCTTCAAAAAACTTGATGACATTACGACAAAAAATCAGATCAAAACCAACTGGGTACTCATCTGAGATGAGATTATGAAGACGAAGCTGACACATATCCCTAAGTTTAGAAGGGATCTGTATTCTAAGCCGTTTGATGTCCTCTAATTCTTCCGGGATATAAGCCTCCACATAATGCCTATACTCCGGAGGAATCTCATTGATAAGTTTTAACGGGTAGACGCCTTTCAGGGTTGTATTGATCATCTTGATATTATAGTCTGTGGCAAGTAACTCAATCTTCTCGACTGGAAGGAAATCAAGCAACACCATAAGTATGCTGTAAACCTCCTTGCCTTCTGAACACCCAGCGCACCAGACACGTATCTTCTCTTTTGAGGTCTCTTGGAAAGCCTCTTGGCATTCCTCTCTGAGCCGCGGCCAAATGTCTCCACGGAAAAAATGTGAGCCTAAGAAAGTCAGGTTCCTTCTTAGCTTTGACAAGCCCTCCTGGTCGGAAACCACGAAATTGTAATACCTATCCAGTGAAAAGAATCCGTTATTGAGCGCTTGCCCGCAGAGTTGCAAGGATACTTGATTGGGCTCGTAATACTTTAACTCAGGAATAAGAGCCTCAAACTTCGCAATGGAAGATTGGTTACGGAAAAAGGGATTATGGAACAGAAGCTTAGGTAATACCTTCCTATCCATTCGCATCTGAAAACCAGTCATGTTTGATCTCCATCGATCCTTGAACGACGGTTTTTTCTCCATCGCTTTGAAATCCGTCGGATTGTCCCATGCCTCACAACGGCTTAACGTGGCAGAAGGATTGCTATTGGAATCAAAACCGGCACGCGCGTTATGATGAGCGGCACATCCTACAAGCATATGAGTGACTTTCTGGTTTTCCCCACCGAGTTTGAACCCGATTCCCGTTCTCACTTCTCCCAAAGGGCGCTCCTCACCGGACAGCCATCCATTATAAGAGGCTTCACAATTATCAAGAGTAACAGGTGCGATAGGTCCAAGCGTGCTTTTGGTGTACAAGTCGAAACCGTCATCAATATTATGGAAAGCCCTGCAAGAATAAAAACCATTCCCTTTTCCCACAGATAATTTTGCCCCAAAGCCATCAGCGTTTCTGCGCACTCCGTCACAATTGTCATGCGAAAGACACCTTTCAACCCTGTTACGGGACGGCCACTCTTTCTTGGAAACTCCTGGGAATGAACAAATTAAAACGCCAGTATCCCCATTATGGGAAGCCTCGCAGTGCTTTATCACATTGTCCGAACCGCATACGAACAACCCGCAAGAAGGAGAACCTCTGAACAATAAACCATCAATAACCCAATGACGCCCCCTCAATATCATGGCAGGAAGTTTAGCAGAGAAGGAACAGCCATCAATGATAGCCTTGCCAGGATGCTCAGCCCGGAGGATTATAGGTTTGGACGACTCTCCTGACAGAGAATCCGGGATGTAATATGGCCCACCCTTGTATACCCCGTCAGGAAGGATTATCTCACTACCTGGGGCAACCTGAAGTATAGCAGACGATAAATCCATGGGATCGTCAGCGCAAGAGGTGCCTACAATAGGCAACAAAGAACGTTCAAACGGGTAGTCCGGGACATGGTGCCGGATAGCATCTGAAGGAGTCTTACTCAGCTTTCCGGGACTTGTCTCGAAATGGACATCAGATACTTTGATTTTTATATCCCCAGCTACGGCAAACCCGACATAAACCTTTTTCCTGTCCTGCTTTAATAAGAAATCATGGCCTGGAAAGTCAATTGTCTCAACTATTGAACCGACGAACATCGAGGCCTTGAAACCGCCGTCTGTCTTTTCAAGCTTTAATCGTATTGTGTCTCCGTCCTTAATTATATCGTCCTGATCCTGCGACGGGAAAAGCCTTGATGGATCCAACTTACGGTGGCCGTCTTGAGGCAAGGCTTTATGATTGGTATAACCTCCCACAACCCGCACTCCATAGGTGAAATTGCGGCCATCAGCAGCACGGAAACGACCGACTAACATGTGGTTACGATAGCGCGCTTTGTTAGATGGATTCTCGACGGTGTCCACCACCATGATACCATATCCAGACTGGAAATCAGCCTTTGAGACATCCTCAACCTCAAAAGTGGCGGAGATTGAGAAACTCTCTTTCCGGGGGTCCACTTCCAGGTATGAAAAACGGAAGCTATCCTGCGAATCCGCAAGTTTGCCCCTGTCTCCACTTCCCAAAACAATCTTATTCCAAGTCTCCATTATTATCGCACAAATACACTATCGAGATATTTGTATCACATAGCAGGTCAAGGGTATAACCTCTTTCCTTAATCAATTCAAGAACCATTTGAGACGATGACCCTCGAGAGGCCCAATAGAGGAACTTGTCCGGCAACTCTGGCAATAATCCGCTTGATGGGAGTCGACATATAGGGAAAACAGATGACTGGTCGCTCAGCATGTCAGCGCTATAGTAAGCATTGGAATTAACGTTCTGATGATAATGCACGACAGCATCCAGGTCCCTATACTGTGCGACACACTCAATCGAAGGCTTGAATTTCTCGTAAACATAATCTATATCTCTTCGGTGGAATGAGGTCACTGCACCTGCCAAAACAAGGCAACAAGCGATTCCATACGCTAATTTGGAAAAACGGTGATTCCTCGCCAACTTATCGAAAAGTGTCCAGATCAAGATAACCACCAGGAGGAACATGAATGAATGATACCTGGTATAAACGAAACCTCCGATTCCGCAGAAAAGCCAGAAAACGATCATTGTCCCGGCGACTATCAGATAAAAACTGTCAAAAAGACGCCATTTTTTCCCTTTAGCCGAAAGGAATAGTGCCGCAAGTAAAGCGATTTCAATCAGCGACAAATATGGAGAGCCAGATACATTATCCCCAAAAGACACTGCTGAACCAATCATGGCTTCCAGCTTCTCTAACCAAGACGAGTCCAGAATGAAAGACGCATGTTCAGATTCCGTGTTATGGCCACTTACCGAATAGAGACTTAGATTGAACAGCATCTTGAACAAGGGAGTCTCCTTCCAAACATAATAAAGACCTACGACTGTCACCGGGACAAAATAGTAAAGGGACTGCACATACCGTTTTCTGGCAATCAAACCTATAGTGAAAAAGAACACTAATGCCCCACCAAGGACAAAAATAAACTCGGAATTCTTGAATGCAAGAAACAGCAAGAGGAATGCAGCGGCCTCAATAGATAGATTCCTTTTGTGGGAGGTGCTATCCCACATCACTTTATGAAGTGCAAGGACACCAAGAAACAACAGCAACGTCCAGGAATAGAAACGACAGAGAACCGCCAGCCCCAGGACCAAGGGACTGAATCCCCACATGGTGACAGCTAGCAGCGATGTCCTACGATCAAGTCCAAGGCTGCCAGACATGAAATAAAACAACAGGAACTGAAACAGGATCCACACAACCACATTAAAGCTGATGCAAATCCATTTCGGCGGATTACCATTTCCAAAGCAAGTCTCCAGAACATTGATGATCCACATATAATTCCTGTCAAAGAAGAATTTCTTGACAGACTTAAATAGCGGCAAATCAAGAACACTTTCCCCTTCCTCGATCGTAAACCTGGTCTTCAATTCTTCCACAGGCAGCCATTCTTCCGCTTTCCACATCGGGCTGTCATTCAAATACTCGATATGATCTTTGTGATCATTAATATTCTGGACATACTCGAATGTGTAATACTCATCAATAAAAAAGCCGGACTTCCTGGAAGCCCAGTAGCACATCGCAACGCATTGAAGGGCGACAATAACCGCAAGTATCAGATATGACTGCTTCCTGGGCATGACTACTGTGGCTTCTTTTCCTCAAAGACATACACAGTGGTCACCCCCCACTCAATGGTCTCCGACACCTTGTACCCATGCTGTCTTATCTGTCCCAAGATGAGATAAGGACTCATGGTGTTGTCTGTCCAAAAAAGGAAGGTTTGTGGCAGATCTGGCAAAGTCACGCCAAAACGATTAAAGAAACCATCGCCTGGAGAAGAAGATTTCACGGGATATATATGAGCGGAAGGGTCCAGGAAATCCACACTCTCATATAGCACAAAGAGAGAGGTATAATCCACTAAGGCATCCCTTCCTTTATACTCGTCCAATTTCTCGAATATCGGCTGCCATCCGTCGTAAACATAATCAATGTTTTTCCTGAAAAACGGCAAGACAGCCACCGCCAAGACCAGACAAAGGGCCGCCTTGCGGATCAAACCTTCGGTTCGGTGTCCACGGACCAATCTATCAAAAACAGTCCAGAGAAGGATTGCCCCAAGCAAGAACAGGAAAGAGAGATACCTGCTCTTCGTTATTCCGCATATTCCACAGAAAAACCAGAAGACAACCGAAACCCCGAAAATGCCCAGCACAAACCCATCGACACGCCTAGGAACCTTCTTTTTCGCCGCCACAACAGTGATGAAGAGAACAATTAGACAGACAACAGCGATTAAAAGAAGAATCGGAGATCCAAAAACCGAGTCACCAAACTGCTTGACAGAATTAAACAGAGCGTCAGTCTTTTCCGCCCAAGTTGACGTCAACATGAATTTGACATGTTTTGAGACCAGACTTCTCATTCCCCCATGATAAATGGCGGTGTGTGCGGCAGGATGTAAGACAACCTTAATGAACTTGATAGTGTGAGGCATCAGAAGCGCCGCTCCTATCACGGGCAGGATGTAATAAAGGGACTGAACGTATCGTTTCCGGACAATCAACGCGATAGTGAAAAAGAGAATCAGGGATCCTCCAAGGACGAACACCAATTCGGAATTCCTGAAAGCCAGATACAAAGCCAGCATCGCAGCAAGCTCGCAGATTATAATCTTGATGTGGGATGAACTATCCCACATGAGTTTATGTAGGATAAGGGCGACAAGGAATAAAAACAAGGTCCAAGCATAGAAACGGCAGAAAACCGCTAATCCCATGACCAACGGGCAGAAGCCCCACATCGCAACCGCTAATAAAGCAGAACGCCTATCAACCCCAAGACAGCCCGCCATGAAATAAAAAAGCAGGAACTGGAAAAGAGCCAGGATAACGATGTTGAAGATAATGCATATCCATTTCGGAGCCTCTTCATTACCGAAAAAGGTCTCAAGGACATTGATTATCCACATGTAATTCCTATCCTTGAAGAACAACTTAACGGATTTGGAGAAAGGAATATCGAATACACTCTCCCCTTTCTCAAGTGTGAACCTGGTTTTCAAGTCCCCGACATCCATCCATTGCTTATTCTTCCACTGGGGGCTGAGAGGCATATACTCAATATCACCCTTTCGATGATTGATGCTCTGGGAGTATTCGAAGGTATACCATTCGTCAATGTAATAGTAAGCCTTGCGCAAAGCCCAAAAGAGCATGACGCCGCACTGAAGCACGACTATCACCAAAAGGATAAGCCTCGTGAGTTTCTTGCTCATAACTCTTTCTCCCATAGAGGAATAACTCTTTCCATCGAGAATCTTTCCGTGAATTTGGAGGCCTTTGTGGATAGAGCCTCTCTCAACCGATCATCCTCAGCCATACGAGACATGGCATCAGAAAGAGCTGTCTCATCGCCGACTGGGACCATGAGGCAACTGTCAGAATCTCCGAATAGTTCCTCCGCACTCTCAAATGAAGTCGTCACGCACGGAAGTCCCATCATCATAGCCTCCAGTAGAGCGTTGGGCATACCTTCGTAATCTGAAGATAGCACGAACATCTCCGCATCTTTGATCGCTTCATGGATATTCCCGACAAAACCTTCGATGAATACCTTGCCGTCTAATGACAAGTCCCCGATCAGTTGTCTCAACTCACCTTCTTGTGGGCCTTTACCGTAAATATGCAGGGTATGGCCTGGATGCTTTTCAGAGAATCGGGAAAATGCCCGGATGAGAAGAGGAAAATTCTTCTGCGGTTTAAGACGGCCTGACGCCACAATCCTTTGACTGTGCCCTTCCGCCTTGCAAGTCACCTCAACCGGATTCGGGACTATAACTCCTTTCCTCCGTATTTCTTCCGGAAACATATCCCGGACTGTCTCAGACTGGAAAAAGACTTTATCCGCATGACGGTACGCATGACAAGCGGCGAGGAAATGACGCTCCCCTTTTTTCTTGGGATTATTCCTCTCAGACATGATCTTCTTTCCACCCCCTAATGTGAAAGCATTGAGTAGATTCGGCTTGTTAAGGAAACTCAATGTCACTTGAGGACGAAAAGAAAGGCGTATGATAGTAAGGTAGATATATCCATAAACGATGGATATGAGATACCTGTATGGAATACTGGAGCGCTGTCTTAAATCAAATAATCCCGCATTATTAACCTTGACCTTATCAGAAAGCGGATAAGGATTGGAGGAAACAGAAAAGGGCATGATATGAACATCATGCCTCTCAGCCAACGAACTCGCCACTCTTGTGGCGATCCGCTCCGCTCCACCTCCCTCAAGAGATGATATGAGAATAAGGATTCTCATACAGCTAAAGATCTGAGACTCCCTTCACAACGTATGTGGACGGATGCTCCTTCACTGAACCCTTCCTTATCGCATACATATCCATCAAGCCGTGGAAAATCCTGGATAAAGAATGATACTTCGATTTACCGTTTTTTCTCCGGTGATGTGAGACCTCAACCTCGCCCACCTTACATCCACGATTAATGAGAATAGCCGGGATAAAACGATGCTGACCGTCTACAAGGTCAAGTCCCTCAAGGACTTCCCTTCTAAAAACTTTCAATGTGCACCCTGAGTCATGGATGCCATCATGAAGACATGCCTGCCTGAGAACATATGCCATTTTCATGAGCAGACGCCTGAAAGGATTGTCTCGTCGAACTTTACGCCACCCACAGACCACATCAAGGTCGTTATCGACTAGATACTGTACCATCTTGGGAATATCTCCCGGGACATTCTGGCCATCCCCGTCAAGAGCGGCGACAAAATCATAAGTCGCCATTTTAAACCCGCAATCAAGAGCCGCCGTCTGTCCATAATTATGGTCAAACTCGACGTACTTCAATGGATGGAGATCACGGCAAACATCCCTGCTTCCGTCAGTAGAGCCGTCATTGACAATAATAATCTCATACCGGGAGAAATGATTCTCACACATCTGTTTTATATCCTCGAACAAGCCGCGGATATTAGCGGACTCGTCCTTGACAGGGATCACGACAGATATGGATAGATCGCTGGTTTGCATTTTGTGCTTTAAAAAACTTTGCAATTTACAACTTTTTCCCGGATATACCAACTCGAGAGGCAATCTGAGCCAGACTATCCGAGAATATCATCGCACCTCGCCGATTGAGATGAAGCCCGTCCGTGAAAAATGTCGTATCTGAACAGATCCACATCCGGGAGAAATCCAAGACGGGGATATCCCTGGCCATTCCCAGACTGTCATAATACGAGAACATTTCTCCAGAATTCGGCATGCGGTTGAATGTGTCTTCCTGATAAGGGGAAAAGAAAAAAAGGACTTTCGCCCCATCTACTTCGATCATATTGAGTAAATCATTGAAAGACAATTCAATCTCCTTTTGTCTTTTAAAAAGGAGAGTATTCTTGTCTGTTACACTCCTATCAAAAGTCAAGTCCTGGGGCTTGAACCCCTTCAACCTTGGTCTCCGGGGAATAAAAAGCCGGATACCAGAATCATGGTATCTATACATCGGAAGAAGTCTCTCAGCAATCGTGGGACGCATGATCGGGAAAACCAATTCCCTGAAACGTATGTCTCCAAACCAGGGGCAGTATTGCAACCGGTTAAGTTCAGGGCGTGTCGGAATCAATGAGGAGTAATCGACATTTATCATGACAAACTCAGGTATTCCGTTCCGCTCCTTGAAAAGCTGATAGACTGCTTTCATAAGATCGAAATGAGCTCCCGCCACTCCCAAGTTAAAGGAATTGGTACCCAGTATGGAGTCCACCACATGAGGAGAGACATGCTGATTCGCCCTGGAATTGCCGAGGATGACACAGTCGGCCTCAACGCCGCCTTCCATCCATTCGCCCCACTGCCATATTCCCTCGGCACCGGATCTGGAAGCCACCTTCGAGAATATGGCGTCCACCGCTGCAAAAGCGATGTATCCAATCACGATGAAGAACAGTGAATTGAGAATAAACTTATGCATGGCTGATGCATGTGAAATAGTTACATGAGCAATGGCTTGACATGCAACGGGCCGGAGCGGTAAGAAGCTCTGTGTCAATATCCTTAATTACTCCCAACCTATGTCCTGGGATATCATTCTCCGACAGGACCGGACATCTGCTGACAATTCCGTCCGGAGAGACAGAGAAACTCTTCTGGCCTGCGTCACAGTAGAACCCGAGAGGGGAAAAACGTCCATCTCCGTCTTCCAAAAAGATTCCGAGCTGTTGGATACTGTCGAAATAACGCCCGCTCCCGTCAGAGAATGAGACGCGCATTTTCCTCGAGGATTCAGTCTTTGACTTCAACAGCCCCTTCACATTCTCAGACAAGATGGTCGTATAGCTCCGTATAACTATCGGACTGACATTTATGGAATACCGGGCGCAAAAACCTCGGAGCTCTTCCAGTAAAAGGTAACTCTCGTCATCCAGAATCGGAACCCCGACAAAGATATTAATGTCCGTCCTGTTGAAAAAGCGGTTCCATTTCCTTCTCAATGAATATCTCCCGATCCGGGCGACCTTCTCCTTGAAAGTTTCTATGGAAGTATATGCCCTATAGTAACTTGCGGAAAGTTTCAGGGTTCTGTTTTTCCTTCCTTTGAACAATTCGCAGAGGCTGGCGTAATAACCGGCATCCTTCGAAAAGTTAGTCGTCATCTGTATGATAAGACGTCCCCTGAAACCGCAGTTCACAAAGGCGCCCAGTATCTCGGGGAAGTCTTTCAATATCGTCACCTCTCCCCCGATGAGGAACAACTCGACAACCCGCTCCGATGGCACTTTTGTCTCGATGTAATTGACAAGGCACTCGGCAATCTCTTTCCTTTTCTCACGGCTCTCCACTTCTGAAGCCCTTATATGAGCCTCACGGGATCCCTGGATACAGAAATCACAATTATAATTACAAAGAGCTGTGACCTGCCATCTAATGACGACAGAGTTCCGCGAGAGACGTGGGATATTAACGATCCTATTTACTTGATCATTCCTCATATCAGTCCAAGTTGTTTTAAATCCTTAGCGAGGGTATCACAGAAAGCTATAGAACCTTTGCCGTTCAGATGGAACGGATCCCTGAAACAGGTGGAATCCTCCACTATCGGAAGAGACCTGTAATCCAGAAAAGGGACACAGTATCTTTCCGTGAAGTCTTGGAATGTCGAGGTCATCAATTCCTCAAATCCTTGGGCGAAATGATTGTTCTTATACAGAGGAGGAAACACAAACACCGTTCGTATCCCACCATTGGCATTCTCTGACAGATACTTGTCCCATAAGGGTGACAAAACCTCGATATCCGATCCGAAACGCATTGAGTCGCGGGCGCCTGTGGTGAAAGGAGTGCGGGTGGACGTGATATACTTGAAACCACTCCTGAAATGCCTGGGAGATCTGGATAAGAACTTGTTGGTCCCGTAGCTATGCCATCTCCACATCGGAATATACCTCTCCGCCCAAGAAAAGTTTTCCACCGGGAAAACAGCCTTCCTGAAATCCTTATTGGAAAAAAAGGGAAAAAACTGATCCCTGTTTGGAACACGGGTTGTGAGACTCATCGCGTTATGGTCAACGAAGTTGACGACCACCTTCGGAGGCCGGTTCTTGGCTCGATACAATGAATACATGTACGATTGGCGGTCAAACTGGGAGCCGCTGAATCCAAGGGCATATGTCCGTACGCCAAGAACACTGTCCATATATTCAGTATTGAAACCTACCGTCACAAGTGAGTTGCCAAGCGCCACGACATCAGCGTCGACCGTGCCGCCCAACACATCATGCCAGATCTCAACTGGTTGGTAGTTCGCGCGTTCAGCCACCTTTGAGAAAACATAGTCAAAGGCAGCCAGCAAGAGGAAAAAGACAACAACCGTGAGAAAACAGCGAGCCAGAAACCGAACCACCATCAGAATTGGAAATAAATGAACTTCGGTGAGCCGTCGTCAAAATACAGTATCGTGACAAGTATGACAGCGAAGTAGATGGCATAGCGTACCGCCCTGTGGCGGACACCTCTCATTGAGAGGCCGTGTTCTTCTCCTCTGTCAATCCACTCGACAAACAGCATGATGGCTATCCATACAGCCCGAATCAAAAAGTCATCCTTGAAGAAAACCGATATATCGCCTATTGAATTCCAGTGACAAACTCCGACAAAGAAAGACCAAGCCTGGGAAAGACTATCCGCCCTAAAGATCACCCATCCGATAGTCACTAGGGAGAAAGTCAGCAATATCTGCCAGAACTCTTTGAATGATGGGAGAATACGTCCCGGAGCGACAATCTCCTTATATTTCCGGTTATTACCTGTAAGGATCAATGGCAAAAAAAGCAAGGCATGGAAAGCGCCCCAAGCGATGAATGTCCAGTTCGCTCCATGCCAGAATCCGCTGACCAGGAATATGACCATAGTGTTCAGAGCCACCCTTGGCTTTGAGCATCGGCTGCCCCCCATGGGGATATAAAGATAGTCGCGGAACCAAGTTGTCAAAGAAATATGCCAGCGACGCCAGAACTCAGCGATGTCACGGCTGAAATAAGGAGTGGCGAAGTTTCGCATCAACTTGATTCCGAATAGTTTCGCCGTACCAATCGCTATATCTGTGTAACCTGAGAAATCGGCGTAAATCTGGAATGCGAAAAGAATCCCCGCCGCAATCAACTTGGCTCCGGATTGACCCGGGATATCCCCGAAAACCTTATCCACATAGATCCCACACCAATCGGCTATCACGATCTTCTTGAAATACCCCCAAAGCATCTGCCTCAGTCCGTCCACCGCTTGGGAATAATCAAAGACCCTCTCTCTGCCGAACTGCGGCAGAAGGTTCGTAGAACGCTCAATAGGGCCTGCGACCAACTGGGGGAAGAAACTCACATAAGCGAAGAACTGGACGATATCCTTCGTAGGCTCGACTTTGCCCCGGTACACATCGATCGAATAACTCAGTGCCTGGAAAGTATAGAAGCTGATACCAACAGGAAGGATAAGATGAAGCAGAATCCCGTCAGCCTTTCCCCCAAGGAAAAGGTCCGCGAAGGACTGGGCGAAGAAATCGTAGTACTTGAAGAGCCCCAGTATCCCCAGATTCAGGATTATGTTCGCCGCGCTGATCCATCTCGCCTTCCTACGATCATCCTTGCAGTTGTATATCAACAAACCGCTCCCCCAGCTGCAGAAAGAGGTTATCGCTATCAGGATCAGGAACTTCCAGTTCCACCATCCATAAAAGACATAAGAGGCGGCTACCACGAAAGCATTCTGCCATTTTAAATTCCGCCCGAAGACAAACCAGTAGAGGCAGAAGACAATCGGCAGGAAAGCCGCGAATATCAAAGAGTTGAATGTCATATCAAGCCCAAGTTGACAATATCGTTCGCAAGAGAATCCGAGAAGACTCTCGAGCCTTTCCTGTTCAAATGGAACCCGTCTATGAACATGGTCTTGTCATCGCTCAAAGACATGTTCGAATAGTCCCGGAAAGGAATACCGTACTCTTCGGAAATATCCCTGAAATACCTCCGGATATTCTCACAAAGATCCTCGGGCATTTCCGAGCTACCATACAGAGGGGCCATGACAAGGACCAGTTTTATCCCATCGGCCGACACTTCAGACAAGAAGGAACGGAACAAAGACTCTTTACGAGGCTTGATCCGGAATGCCAGATCTGAATCTGAAAGCCTGGAGACGGGACTGTTAATACGATGCTTGTCAAAATTGTAATAGCCTCTGCTGGATTGCCTGTACTCATGGAACATGTCTCGGATAGAAAGGCCATGATAACGGTACCATGGTATGGACATACTCACCGTTTTGGAGGGATCTATCTCGAAGAAATCCAGCAGGAAATATGGATTCCACATCCAAGGAAGAAACTGCTGGTAATCGTACTTGGATATTGAGTCATACAACCAATTGTCCACAAACTGGACCAGCAAGTCTGGCTTCTCGTTGTATCTCTTGTACATATCATACCTTATCTTCTGGATGGTGAAATGATGCCCGATCACTCCGCAGGAGTATGACCTCAAGCCGGTGACACTGTCAATGACATGAGGGTAGCAGTCGGTATTGACTCTGGAATCACCGGAAATCAATATGTCAGTGGATGCCTCTCCGGACATCACATCCCTCCAAATCTCGAAGTTAGGCTCATCAGCATGGCGTACGACCTTGGAAAGGCAATAATCGGCCGCGAGTAATACCGCGATCAATAATATGCCGAAGGAACACAACTTCTTGAGAAAAAACGTCATATTCTCATCCTGCTCCTTATGAAGGAGATAGAAATATTAGGGTTGTATCTTTCCCTGAAACCGGCATAATCAGGGCATATGAGGATGGCCTCCATCAAGAAAACATCCAGAGGAGCGTATAGCTCTTTGTGACGACGCACCTCCGGCGCGATCTCGGTAAAAAAGTCTTTCGCGAAATCGAATTTCTCCTCAGTGTCTACGATGACGGTGCCTCCGTAAAAAAGCCTCAATCCCTCGGTTGGCAAATTCCTGGTCTTTCTCTCATCATGAAGAGCCTTGAAACTCACTATGTTATGGTAGCATAGGTCTCTCTGGTGCAGTAGAGACTCGGAACGCTGGAGATAGTGATAGTATGGTCCCCTGAACACGAATCCTTTACTATGGAACGAGCTTGCCAATCCCGTGAAAAAAATGTCCTCCGTCCCGTTCCGGACAAATGGCGGAGGAAAACGGACACCTTTCTCCAAGAGGAATCCCCTCCGGAAAAGCCTTGCCCAAACAACCGGAGGGAACCTGTTCTGTATCACGTTCATAGGATAATAACCAGGCTCATCCTCGACGAACCCAAACCTGCTGCTGAGCGCCCGTTTACCCTCATTTGGGAACTCTTCGATGTAATTTGAATTGACTATTATATCTTCTCCTGTCTCCTGAGCCTTGAGGAACATCGCTTCAAGGTAGTCTGGATCAAGCCAGTCGTCAGAGTCCAGGAAATAGACATAATCCCCGACAGCGGCTTCCAAGCCGGCATTCCTGGCCGCCGAGACACCCCGGTTCTCAGCGAACCTTATTACCCTCACCCTCGGATCATCAAAACCATCCAGTAGTTTCGACGATCCGTCCTTGGAACAGTCATCAACACAAATCAATTCCAAATCGGAGAAAGTCTGCTCAAGCACCGACCCGACACATTTGGAGATAAAAGATTCCGCATTATAAACGGGGATAACTACCGAAATCATATCCACCAAGAACCATCAAGAATTTGAGACACGGAGGGGTAAACTCCCCCACGGATAAGTTTGGCGGTGAACTTCATGTTGGGAACGGGACCATAACATGAAAGAAATGTCTCCAGATTCGGGGATGAGACGAAAGCTTTCATGAAAAAAACGTCCAGCGACCCGTAGAGTTCCGGACAAGCGAGGACATCAGGCTCAACATCAACAAAATAGTCCTTTAGGAAGCTGAACCGCTCCTCGTCCCGGACTTCCAGACCCTTTTGGGAGTAAAACCGCTTGGCCGCATGAGGAGGTATGCCCCTCTTGTGGAGCTCGTCCAGGAAAATCCTGAAATTCTGGAAATGTCGGAACGCCGCGTCCGGCTGATGGACCAAAGAGCCTTCCCTCTGGTAATAGTGATAGTAAGATCCGTTGAAAATATAGCTTCTCTCCTGAAGGATCTCCGCCAGGGAAGTGAAATAGTTATCCTCAACCCCACCTTTCAAAAGAGGGGAACGGATGTCATTATCGTTGAGATACTTCAGTCTGTAAAGGCGGCTCCAGACTACAGGGAAGAAATTTGATTGGACAACTACCGGATTATAGAAACCCGCTTCCTCATGGACGAAGCCGAAACGTCCGCAATGCCTTCGCTTGGAAGGATTGTCATACTCCAGGTACCAATTGCCGTTAATGACCACATCCTGTCCGGTTCGTTCAGCCGCGACGTACATCTCCTCGAGGTAATCAGGGTCGATCCAGTCATCGGAATCCATGAAATATAGATACTCCCCAGAGGCCTCCTCCATTGCCACATTCCTGGCATAAGGTACTCCATGATTCTCCGGAAAAGTAATAACCCGGATCCTAGGGTCCTCTGACGCATGTCTACTCAATATTTCCGGCGTACCATCCAACGACCCGTCGTCAATACAAAGGATCTCCAGATCAGAGAAAGACTGACTCCGGACAGAATCCAGACAGCGGTCCAGCCACTTGTCTGTATTAAAAACGGGCACTACAACCGAGATGGCGGGCATAAGAATCTACTCCGGTTTCCAACCTTCATCCACATCAACCTCATGAATCGGGTCAGCGAACAGAAGTTCCTGAACATCTTGATATTCCGTGCAAACGGGAATGAATCCATCCCCCTTCGCCACCTCCAAATCAATCCGCGAGGGTTTGGACGATGTCTCTGAGCAGGGCACCATTATCTCATACTCAACCAAAGAGGTGATGAAACTCTCTAAAACGGCTTCAAAACCTTCAGGCACACCGGGCAGCTGGACAGCGGCGGCTAGCACATCACCTGTGGATGATCCTGCCTGGAGATTCTCGTAAATCGCTGTCCCGAAACCATTCATACCATAGTAAATACCGGTCGCTGAATTAATGACGATAGCTGTTCCGTCAGCGATATCGACGAACATCTTGGCGTCATTAAGTTTGAAATTAAGTGATTCCATATCATTAGTCTATTATTATCGATTTCTCAGAGAACGCGTGAAGTCACGCAGACAGTCCACATTGGCAATAATGTCAGGGCAGAGAGTTATCTTATAGCAGTCAAGTCCTGATAACATCTTGATGGTTTTAAGAATAAAAGCCTTATCTGTCTGCCCACCCTTGAATCCCTGGAATCCCATCTGTGAGATTGTGGAATGCGCTATCTGGACAACGGTTTTCCCTCTATCAGCAGGAGCGCATTTCTCAATGGAAGGAGTGGCGGCATCCAGATTTATCTCGGGGTAAATAAGGGCATTGACCGGATAGTGGCGTCGGAAATTATCCCTATATCTTGAAATATCCAGCACATACTTCCCTTTCCATGGGCTGACACCGAGGAACCTGGCCTGGTCGAGATCGTCATACATCTTGTCATACATCTCTGGAGACAATGTGATGAAAGAATAAATCGGAGAAGCGGTCACCCCCTTATCATCTTTATGAAGGATCAGATAGTCATCCGAGACATAATCAAAGCCCTTGAGCATTGCCTGGACTGAGAGCGTGGACTTACCACCCCCACCCCTGGCGCACATCAACACTCCCGTGTCCTCCACACCGACACAAGCCCCATGCACAAGAGATGTTGACGGCAAATTAAGGATACGGAAAAAGGACTGGACCATAATATGACCTTCCTTGAACCAGCTAGAGGGCCCGAGCCCGTCCAAGCCGTAAAAGTATTCATCATTGAACGAGTAATGTACCCCCCACTCTCCAGTGGGGTCAACTGACGCCATGCAACCCATGGAGCCGTCTTGTTCAAGATGAAACAACTCCAGCCACTGGGATTCCTCTTGCTCTTCCCCAAGATCAATACCAAGGACTCTTCTGACAAAATCGGAGAAACCGGCCTCCCTCCAAAGCCAAACCGTCGCGTCCGGCATAGCCACGGGAGAGGTAACGCTCAAGGCAAGTTCCCTGTCGATAATGTTATCTGTTCCGGGGTAGAAAGACAAGATGCGGACTGTCTTGACATCACCTAGATTGACATATAACTCCTTAACCAAAGGATTGCTCCTTGTGATATAATCTTTCAAGATTTCTGTGACACGGCTCGCCACAGGTGTCCCTAAAGTTAAGAACATAAGTCAATAATAATGCGCTCAAAAACGCCGCAAATATAGCAAATAAGAAGATAATTAGCAATCGACATCACCGGGGGTAAAAGGTGCCTTATTTACCGATCAGTCTGAGAAACATATTTATAAATAGCCTAAGACAATCTGTCAACCTATTCCTGATCTCCCATATCCGGGGAGGTCTGAACCCGGAATCTATCATCCTCTCAAGATTCCGCACCTCGCGCCGATACATATCACCTCTTGTCTGGGCCGTGCTCCAATGAAGGAAATAACGCCCCAACGAGGTCCGCTTCTTAGAGGAATACCGATAAGATAACCATCCCCGGGATATATCGGCCTCCACGCGATCGCATATCGGATAGTAGCAGAAGACACGTTTATAATTGCAGGCGGGCGGATAATCGTGAACCGCGCATGCCAATGCCAAGACAGGCTCATCCACAGGATCTGTGGAGGGATAAGTGGGGAAACGGAAAGACTCATAATTGTCAAGAATAAACCGACAGGTGGCAGAGAAAGAGTCAAGTTTCCCTTTCCTCATGAAATACACTCCACCTTGACAAATCATCGAGAATTTAACCTGATCTCTGAAAACACCGGCGTCTTCCCGTTGGAACCAACCATGAGTCCCAAAGGGAAAATTCTTTCCCATCGTGGCGAAATCCCCGCAATGAGAGAAAAACTTCCACAATCCGTTCAGATCCCTATAAGCCAAACAATCCGCATCTATGAAGATTGTCTCATCATAAGGTGCGAGCTCAGGGAGTCGCAATTTGTCCAGGAAGGACTTGAAAGGGTTATCAATCAGAATGATGTCATCGAACTCAGAAGTGATGTCATTCTTCTGGTCGCAAATGATCGCGAAAGGCATAGGATGCCTGGAGAACAGATGATAAGATCTCAAGAGATTCCTGGCAATCTCGTAATAGTGGCGATCCCCCGTCGCAATGGTAACGAACCCCCTCACCGAAGATAATGCCGGCTTGTGAAACGCATGCTCCATAACCTTACACCGTATCCATGAAATTCCGCTCGACGCGGTTGAAGACTATGATTGAGATGAACAGCATCACGACCATAAACGCGAAACTATACAGGAGTCCTCCCCAGGAAAGCGACCCGCTCCCCAAGACACCATATTTGAAAGCTTCAAAGATAGGAGTCAATGGATTGAGTTCCAGCGCCCAACGATACTTGTCTCCAGCCGCGCTCAAAGGGTATATGATTGGGGTCGCGTACATGAGAAGCTGGAGTCCGAAACTGACCAGATGCTTCAGGTCACGGTACTTTGATGTCAAAGACGAGACGATCAGACCCCACGACATGGCATGGAACGCCAGCATAAGCACAAGGACCGGGAAAAGGAAAGCCGCTGCGTTCAAAGACAAGTTAACCCCGGCTGATGCGTAGTAGATGTAGACAGCCACGAACAATAGCAGCTGAATAATCATTTTAATAAGATTCGAAGTCAGCGATGCGAGCGGCACCACAAGTCTCGGGAAATAAACCTTTCCGAATACTCCGGCATTATCACTGAATGTATTCGACGAACCGTTGAAACAGGCGCTGAAATAGTTCCACAACGTGATACCAGAAAGATAGAACAGAGGCTGGGGCATTCCATCAGTTGAGATCCCCGCCAATCCTCCGAACACGAACATGTACATCACCGTCGTGAAAATCGGCTGGATAATGAACCAAAGCGGGCCGAGGATAGTCTGCTTGTAGACAGTGATGATATCGCGTTTGACATACATATACCAAAGATCACGATACCGCCAGATGCCTTTCAAGTCGACATCCAGAAGCTTTTTCTCAGGCTTTATGACAAGTGTCCATTCTTTATCCATACATACAAAATAAATCCCTGGTGCTCAAGCTTTTCTTGTAATCACCCGGTAACCAATGGAAACGGAGGGTGTCAAAGTCTCCTTCAGGCGTTCTCCAATCCAAGAGTGAAGCCTGCTCCCATATAACAAATATAATAAAAAAACCTGAAGAGTAAACTTATCAGATGATATCCCTGAGAGCATGCACATTATCCTCCGTTGTCGCCCAACTAGTCACGAAACGGACCGCTATCCTTTCCTCATCAACAGGACACCAATCCTCAAACCGCACCATGCTATGTAACTCAGACGCCCGTTCCCGTGTCATCACAAAGAACTGCTGGTTGGTCGGCGAATCTATGAAAGTCTCATAGCCCTTCTCCAGGAATATCCCCTTTAGGATCGATGCCATCTCGTCCGCATGGCGGGCAATCCTGAAATATAACCCATCGGTGAAAAGGGTATCGAACTGAAGGCCGAGCATCCTTCCCTTCGCCATCAAAGCACCATGCTGCTTGATGGTGGTGAAGAAATGCGAGGGAGCTCCATGAGTGAAAACGACCGCCTCTCCAAACAGGGCTCCAATCTTGGTGCCCCCAACGTAGAAAACGTCGCAAAGTGAGGCGAACTCCTTGATATCAATATCGTTAGAGTCGCTCATAAGGCCATATCCCAGCCTTGCTCCGTCGATAAACAGAGGCATGGAATACTTTTGGCAAACCCCATGAAGAGCCTCGAGCTCCGCCTTTGTATAAATTGTCCCGAATTCCGTAGGGAAAGAGATATACACCATACCGGGAATGACCATGTGCTCGAAAGTTCCGTCGGCGTAAAACGCCTCCAGATAGGCCTCAAGCTCTCCGGCGTCCATTTTGCCTCCATGATCAGGAAGAGTCAGCACCTTATGGCCAGTGTATTCCACCGCCCCGCTCTCATGCACTCCGATATGGCCAGTCCCAACAGCCACAACCCCTTGATACTCCCTAAGGAGAGACGCGATCACAGTGGAATTTGTCTGGGTCCCCCCGATAAGGAAAAAGACATCGGCTCCAGGAACCCCGAAGGCCTCCTTAATCTTGGCCTTCGCGCTCTCGCAATAATGGTCCAGGCCGTATCCAGGGGTCTGTTCCAGATTTGTCTCAACCAGACGGCGGATGATCATCTCATGCGCACCCTCGGTGTAATCGCTCTCAAATGACAACATGACGGAATATGTATTAAGTGTACTAACAATATTCGCAAATATAACGATTTTAATCGAACCCGAGTTATGAACATCGGATGTTGATAACTTTTCGCCTTCTGTCACCGACCTTGCTTGCTCCTCTCGGAGTTTCTATCTAATTTAGCATGCTTTCATAGCTACTATTTATGCTTTATTTAAAACAAATATAATATCAATCACATGAAAAAAACACTGCTATTACTCTTCTCTCTCGTACTTGCGTTGACAGGCTGCAAGTACGATGACTCGAGCCTTTGGGAGGAGATTAACGCCCAAAAAGCGAAGATAACCGCCCTGGAAGGCACAGTCTCGACTATGAACTCAAACCTCGGGGCCTTGCAATCCCTTGTCTCATCCGTCCAGGGTCAGGTCACCGTCAACGCGGTCACCAAGAACGATGACGGATACACTATCTACTTCTCAGACGGCAAGACCGCTAAAATTAAGGATGGATCCGACGGCGAGGATGGCAAGACACCTCAAATCGGAGCAAAGGCCGACTCTGACGGCAATTATTATTGGACCGTAAACGGGAGTTGGCTCCTTGACTCACAAGGTGCCAAAGTATCCACGAGCAACACCCCGAAGGTAAAGATCGAGAATGACCAGTGGATGGTCTCTTATGACAACGGCGCCAACTGGACCAAGATTGAAGGCCAGGGAGCTTCCGCTTCCATGTTCAAAGACGTGGAGACCAATGACAGTGACGCCATTTTCACCCTTTATGACGGAACCGTCATCACAGTGCCTCTCACAGGGGCCGCTCCGAAGCTCCAACTTGTCTTTGACGAGAGTGTTTTCGCCAAGATGCGCGATGGTGAGCTGCTCAGCACAGCCTACAACATTATCGCCCCGGAGGGTGCGAAGGTCAGCATCGAGACTTTCGAGAGCACTGGTTGGACTGTCACATTCCACGAGACAAGCGACAGGGCTGGTAGGGTCTCTATCAAGGCTCCCGCAAAGGTCACTGATGCCAAGATTCTTTTCCTTCTCACCGACGACAAGGGAGGCTCATTCGTCAAGATAATCAACATAGGTCTCAACGAGTCCGCGAAACCTACCGTCAAGACCAGCTACGAGGTCGATTACACGGGTGGAGAGATTGTGATCCCGATCGCTTCCTCCACCGTTACAATCGGTGACACCGGCGAGAACTGGATGGAGGTTGTCTCCGTTGGAGACGAGGTGGTCCTCAAACTCTCTGAGAATGATTCTTACGACTGGAGGACAGCTAGGGTCACCCTTGAGGACGGTACCGTCATCACTATCACCCAGCTCACAAAGGATGCCCTCTTCCTCACAAAGAGCGATATCCAGATTGACGGAAGACGTCAGATAGTACCTGTGGTCGTCAACACGAACATCACCGGACTCAGCGTCACTGTGACCGAAGGCTCCGACTGGCTCTCAGCGACTCCTTCGACAAGGGCTCTCTCCCAGAAGATTTACAACTTCACCGCGAAGAGGAATACCTCCGAGGCGGAAAGGACTGCCAAGGTTGAGATCTCCGGAAAGAATCTCAAGGTGGCCTGCACCATCACTCAGAGCGTATTTGAAGGAGATCCTTCAATGGATGTGACTGAAGCCTCAGCAGCGGAGGAAGGAGAGGAGGTTGAACTCAAGCCTTCGATCATTGTGGCCGGAACAACTGACGGATATGTGGTCTCCGACGGATCAAGCTATCTGTTCGTCACGGATCCGAACCATGCGCCACAGTGGGCTGGTGACTCTGTGAAGTTCTCAGCCACGGCCACTTCCTTTAATAGCATGCCTGCTCTCGAATCAGTTCAGGGTTATACTGTCACTAAGGAGAAGAACTCTATACTTAGCCACCTTAGCTCCGCCAAGGACATCACGTCTTCAATCAGTTCTTACTCCTCGGGAGTCCCTACCGTGATTAAGGTCACCGGAGACTTCTATGTGGATAATTCAGGCAGTTATTACTTGATCGTGAAGGGCTCTGGCAAGAGAGTCGACATCTATAAGCCAGCCTCATATACCGCTATCAATGAAAACCTGACCAACCACAATGTTACCATCACCGGTATTTACTACGGAACGTCCGGTGGCGCGATCACTGTTATCGCCATGAAGAGGGACGACAACGGCGCCACTATTGTCGAGGGTGATCAGGTCTCCGTGGCCCAGTTCCTTGCCATGGCTAACACCCAGCTATCGCTGAAGGTCGGTCCTGGCCTCGTGATCGCCGCCGGTGCCACAAGCTTCCTCATGGATCAGGACGGAGCCAAGATCCTTGTCTACCAACCCGCTACCAACCCGAAGGTCGGCGACAAAGTGGTTGTCGAGGGCAAGTACACCACCTATCCTACCAAAAATGGTGATCCGCAGCCGCAGGTGGCTTCCGGAGCCAAAGTCACGGTCGAGTCCCAAAACAACACAGTGACTCACCCGGACGCTAACAACATCAACTCCACCTTCGACTCTTACACATCCTCGACCAGGGATTATGTGACCTTCAAAGGTAAGCTCAATATATCCGGCAACTACTATAACATCACGGTTGGCGGAGCGTCAGTCAGTACTGGAAGCATATTGAAACCTGCGGAGGATATCTCATCACTGAATGAACAGGAGGTCACTGTCAAGGGTTACTACCTCTACCATACCAACAACAAGAAATACCTCTATGTCATCGCCACACAAATCAACGACATTACCCTCGTAGGCCCTGAAGCCCAAGGCGGCGGTGGTGGTGACACCCCCGGCGGCACCGTCGAAGGTAACACGATCGTGTTCTCCAGTCTCAATATCCCCAACGGCGAACAGTACAATGGCAGTGGAGATGACAAGACTATCGTCAAAGCCACTGATTTCAACGTTTGCTTTGGAAGTGGAGGTAATGACGGTAAGTACTATACTACAGGAGAAGGAATACGTACTTATGGCGGAGGTTACATCCGTGTAGAGTCTTCCACAAAGACCATAACAAAGATTGTCTATACATTCCATAAGGCAACCGCCAGCAATAATCCGACCTATCCAACTGGTAGTAATTACTCAATTAGTACTGGATCTATCTCACTTAATGAAGCAACCGCCACATGGACAGGCTCCGGTTCTTCTGTCGTGTTTTCTCGTCCTTCTGGCGGCGGCCACTGGCGTCTCCAAAAGATTGAAGTGACTTTCGCTAACTAATCCAGCTAGACAGCTTTAATCGAGGCGCCCCGCTTGGGGCGCCTCCTTTTTTCTCTAACCGCCAAACTGGCGCACGGATAATTAGCTTATACTGCTGTGGAATGGTTGCAGGCTTGCGCCAATGGCCCATATCAGCCGGTCTCGCACCACAAGACGCCCTGAGGCTTATCAGAAAGCGTTCCGTGGTGCGCCTGTTTGCCAAAACAAGCTACCGACCGGAGGCGGCGATCATCTCCCGGAGCCTGGAGTTGAACCCTGCGCGGGTAAGTAGATCCTCAAGAGTTGTGTGCATCCTCCAGCGCCAATAGTGCCTGGGGTTAGCGGGGACATTAATCCGCTCGTCAGCCGGATCGCCCTGATAACGGACTTCCCCGTCAATCGAGAGCCAATCCTGCAAAGGCAGGATGCAGAACATGGAGGGTGACTCGAGATGCTGGCGGATTATCTTCTCGCAAATCCAAGGCTCGCAGAAAGAAGGAGCCTGGCCCTCACAATGGAGCATCTCATGGAAGTATCTGGAAGTTAGCTCCCTGTCTTCTTCCCACCACGCCCTGAGTGAGGAGGTGTCATGAGATCCTGTAGTGCAGACAGACAGATAGGGGTATCTGGAAGGATCCCCGAAAGCATCCTCCGGTGACTTCGGCATCCTCTGGACCTCAAGAGAAAGAATCCTGAGCTCATCCATCACCTCTGGAACACAAGCCGGGATCATTCCCAAATCCTCACCACAAGCGAGCATTCCGGTTGAATCCAGCAAAGCGGGAAGCTTTCTCATAGCCGTTTCCTTCCAGAAGGCGTTGTGGCGGCGATAGAAGAAATCATTGTATAGGTTGTCATATTCATCCTTGTGCCACTGATCAAGAGCCTCGAAAGCGGCGGTCTTTTGCGAAGAGATACGAGGATGGTACCATCCGTGGCGATGGGGGTCCGGGACGAAAAGATCGGAATCCGGATTGAAGCCACGACCACGAAGCTCGTCTGCAGAATAAGGCAAAGCCGGATTGAAATGGCCCAGAAGCCCAGACTTTATGCCCAGCGGAATCTCCCAAATGCGGAAAAACCCGAGAATATGGTCAATCCTGAAAGCATCGAAGTACTCGCTCATCTTCGCGAGACGGGCTTTCCACCAGCCATAACCATCCTTGGCCATCTCTTCCCAATTGTAAGTCGGGAATCCCCAGTTCTGTCCGTCTTCAGAGAAAGCGTCCGGCGGGGCTCCCGCTTGGGAGTCAAGGTTGAACAACTCAGGATATTGCCATGCGTCGACACTATCACGGCTTATTCCTATTGGAAGGTCGCCTTTGATCGCGATTCCTTTTGAATGAGCATAGGAGACGGCGTCTTTGAGTTGAGAGTCAAGACAGAATTGCTCCCAGCAATAGAAATCCATCTTCTCCCCATGGATCTTCCGGAAAGCCTCAACTCCACTCTTTGAATAAACACTCAATTCCGTCCATTTCCCGAACTGTGGAGTACAGTTAAGGTCCCTTAGAACGCAGAAAGCGGCGTATGGGACAAGCCAATGCTCATTGGCCGAGAAGAAGGATTTATATTCCTCACTCTCAAGCACTTCCGCTCCAATAGACTGGAAAGCAGCCTGCAGGAGACGGGTTTTCTCATTGTTAACCCTCTCATAATCTATCTGAGGCAAAGAGTTCAACTCCTTCTGGAGAGCCTTATATTCCTTAGTCTTTTTTACCCCAGCTTCCGGAAGTGAGATGAACTGCGGGTGGAGGGCGAAGGTGGAGTTGGCGTTATAGGGATATGAATCCGTCCACGAGCGTGTCATAGTCGTGTCGTTAATCGGGAGGATCTGGATAATGCTTTGCCCGGTCGCGACAGCCCAGTCCACCAGTAATTTCAAGTCCTTGAACTCTCCGACGCCGAAACTGTCCTCACTCCTGAGCGAGAAGACGGGGATGGCGACACCTGTTCCCCTCCATGGCTGCCTCCCGAAGACCGGATCAGACTCCCGGACAACTAGAAGCGTCCCTTCCTGGACAGCTGATACGAGCCTCCTGTTCGGACCTGACTCCCATAGCTTTGCCCGGCCTGTCGCCTCATCAAGAATAACGAATTTATACTCACCTACTTCCTTCGAATTCAAAGAAACTCTCCAGAGCGGCCCATCCGTCAAAGGAATGAACTTCTTCCAGTCATCAAACAATGATCCGCTACCGGTCACAGCGAGAATCTCACCCCGATGGATTCCGGGAGCCGCGACTACCAGTGTCATGTCACCAGCATGTCTTCTTGGAGATATCGCCTTCCCGCCGAAAATCACATCCGTGAAAGCCTTGGTCCAGAAGGGGGCATCCGATGGCCGGTCGTTCCAACGGTCCCTGACCTCAACGGAAGTAATCTTCCTCGAAGATGGGATATTCAATGTGTGCCCAGCCCACTCACGGCGGACTATTTTCCCTTCACGCTTGAGAACAAAACCATATTCAACGACCTTCCAAGTGGATGGCACTTTCACCTCGGCACTCCAAACGCCGTCAGAGACATAACTCATCGGGGTTTCCTTACCATCAGGCCAAAGATAGGAAAGGGACTCCCCCGGGACAGTGAAGTATTCAATACTGATAGTGATACGCATAACATAACCGGCGGCCTTGTTCCGCCATTAAAACGCAATATAGCCAAAATATCCGAAAATGGTTATATTCGCGGGCACAATCGGTCACATACACACACATGGACAGAAATGAAATAGAGATAATGGCTCCGGCGGGGAACTTCGAGTGTCTCGCCGCCGCCATCGAGGGTGGAGCTGACTCAGTCTATTTCGGTGTGGGCCGCCTTAACATGCGCTCACACTCCGCCAATAACTTTTCCCCGAAGGATCTTCCGGAGATCACCAGGATTTGCCGCTCCGCCGGAGTCAAGACATATATGACCCTCAACATAGTACTTTATGATAATGATCTTGAGCCGATGAGGGAGGCGCTTGACACCGCGAGAAAAGCCGGAGTGGACGCCATCATCGCATCAGACATGGCGGCGATCCAGTACTGCAAGGAAATCGGCATTGAAGTTCATGCGTCAACTCAACTGAATGTCTCCAATATAGAAGCGTTAAGATTCTGGGCGAGGTTCGCCGATGTAGTGGTTCTAGCCAGGGAACTCAGTCTGCCCCAGGTCAAAGTCATCAGTGAAGCCATTGAGCGAGAGAGGATTACAGGACCTTCCGGAAATCTGGTCCGGTTAGAGATGTTCTCACACGGAGCCCTTTGCATGGCCGTGTCAGGTAAATGCTACCTCAGCCTCCATGCCTACGGGAAATCCGGCAACCGCGGTGAGTGCTACCAGATTTGCCGCAGGGGATATGAGGTAACGGATCTTGAGACAGGATACAAACTGAACATCGACAACAAATATATCATGTCTCCTAAGGACCTATGCACCATAGAGTTCCTGGACAAGATGATAGACTCCGGGGTAAAGGTCTTCAAAATCGAGGGCAGGGCAAGATCTGCCGAATATGTGAAGAGGACATCGGAGTGCTATCGTAAAGCCGCTGACGCTGTCTGTGACGGTACGTACACCCGGGAACTTGCCGCTTCACTTAAGGGAAGGCTCTCAGAGGTTTTCAACAGGGGTTTCTGGGATGGTTATTACCAAGGAGCCAGGCTTGGGGAATGGAGCGAGATCTACGGCAGCCACGCAACACGGAGGAAAGTCTATTGCGGGAAGATTACCAATTGGTACGGCCGTCTGGGCGTGGCCGAGATCCTGGTCGAGTCATCTTCCATGAAGGTCGGTTCCGACTATATTGTCATAGGCGCCACGACCGGGGTCTACGAGGGTTCTGTGGAAGAGATCAGGGTTGATCTGAAGCCAGTAAAGGAGGCCGTCAAGGGTGACCTGTGCTCGATCCCGGTATCTTTCCCCGACGACTGGAAAGGCGACCGCAAACTCCGCCGCGGCGACCGGCTCTATCTCTGGGAAGAAGAGGGATAATTCTTATTATAGGATAATGGATCTTGATGCATTTTCCTGTATTCAGCAGGAGGGATACCTTCCTTCTCACGAAAGACCCTGAAGAAATATTCATAATTCAGGAACCCCACATCAAATGCGATCTTCTTTATCGGAAAAACTGTTGAAGAGAGCATCTCCTTTGCCCTGTTGATCCGAATGTTAATAATATACTGCTGAGGTGCAAAACCAGTATATTTCCTGAAGAGTCTCCTGAAATTGGAATAACCCATCGATAGTCTTTCTGACACTTCCTGAGGAGTAATGGTTGAATAATCGCGGGAGATAACTTCTTTTGCCCTTTTTACTTTGTCTTCCCATTCCGTCGTTATCATATTCCTGTTCCTGTCGTTGTAATATGCGAGTCCGAGCAGGTATTCTGCGATGCATGAAAGGACAATCTGAAACCCGGACTTCTGTTCCAAGGCAATATCGATCGCTTCCATATATATATCCTTGATCTTATCTTGGACTCCAGCCTTGAACACCGGCATTTCACGCTTGAAACAAATCTTACTGTTGACTCTCTGTTCCATTATCTTTCCATTGAAACCAATCCAGTATTCCCTCCAGCCAATCTCTTTGTCAGGCTTGTAAGAATGCCATTCCCCGGGAAACAAGAGAAAAAAAGAACCAGCTTCGAGGACAATAGGATCTTCTCCTGTCGATTTGGACCAGAATTTTCCTCTTCCCTCACTAATATAAATAAGTTGATACTCGTTCAAAATCCTTCCCTGTTCGGGTGAGAAAATATATCGCGAAGGTTTACCCGCATAGTATTTTTTTATTGGAGGGTAGTCAACGTTTCTCGGAACGAACTGCATCCCTACCGAACTCACGGCCATGCCCCAATCAAGATCGATCTTATTGATTCCAAGGTAACCAACCCTAATGGAATCGTTATTCTCAAAACCTGCAATCATAATATCAAATAATTCAATTATCAGTAATTATTATGAAATAATTTTGCATTTAATCAACTAAAAAGTCATTAAACTAATAATCAAATAATATCATAACGTCACAAATTTAATAATACTTTTTAAAACTCAATTTCCATGAAACGAGTACTTATCATGCTGCTGATAGCTTTCTCCCCTCTTTTTTATGGAGAAAGTAACCTACTGTCAGCATCAAATCCTGATACCATGCTTCAGGATACAAAAAAGTTTGTTCGAGGAATTGTGAAAGACAGTAAGGGTTTACCTATCCCCGGAGCGTCGGTCATCATTCCTAATTCCAACATCGGAACGATAACTGGTTCAGATGGCAGTTATTCCCTTAGCATCCCAGATGGAACACAAGTATTGGAAATTAGTTGTCTGGGGTATGAGACAGCCAGGATCCAGGTAGGAACATCTGAAGTTTATAACATCGTCCTTAATGATGATACCCAGGCTCTTGACGAAGTGGTAGTTGTCGGTTATGGCACCCAAAAGAAAGTCAACTTGACAGGAGCTGTTTCTCAGATCACTACGGAGGACATGTCAGACCGCCCCATAACGAAAATGACCCAGGCACTTCAAGGACAGGTCCCCAACTTGAACATCGTTTTCGGTTCAGGGAAGCCTGGTACAAGCGGTTCCCTGAACATCCGAGGCACAACCTCGATCAACGGCGGTTCACCCTTGGTCCTGATAGACGGTGTACCAGGAAACATGGATCAGATGAACGTAAATGATGTTGAAAGTATCTCCGTCCTGAAAGATGCTTCTGCTTCGGCAATTTATGGAGCTAGGGCAGCCTATGGGGTTATCTTGATCACCACAAAAACCGCTAAGGAAGGCAAGGTCAGACTGAACTATCAGAACAACTTCGGATGGGCGACTCATGTGTCTTCAACCGATTTTGTCACCGATGCCTGGACCAATGCAACCATTAATGACAAAGCATTCTTTAACCTGAATGGCACCCACCTTTTTAAATATAATGACGAACAATGGAATGAGCTGTACATAAGGCGGAATGACAAGACTGAGAATCCGGACAGGCCGTGGGTAACCGTTTCGAACGTAAATGGCAAAGACCGTTATAATTACTATGCCAACTTCGACTGGTTCAATTACCTGTATCGGAAGTGGCGGCCAAGGCAGAACCACAATATCAGTGTCAACGGATCTTCGGGTAAGGTAAGGTATCTGGTTTCAGCGAACTATTCATCAGAAGACGGAATATTCCGTATAAAGCATGACAAGGAACAACGGTACAATGCCATGACAAAGATCGACATGGACGTCAAGAAATGGTTGACCATCACCAATTCTTTCAGGTTCTTCAGGTCCGATTATTCCTGGTACGGTTTTAACCAAGCTTTCACTCCAGATAATTCAAATTTTACAGTCGGTTCCAATGACGCTCAGTTTTACAGTCCGTATTATCACTATCATCCCCAGTATGTCCCAGTGAATCCGGATGGTACCCTGACCGGAAACTCCCAGATGTCAAACTACACTATGGGATTTGGTCTCCACGCGATCCAGCTAAACGGGAAGTCTAAGGGAAACGAGCACAATCAGAACATTCAAGAGACTGCCCAGCTGCTGTTTAAAATACTTCCCGGGTGGACAGCTACGGCAAACTATTCATACTATTCTGCCAGGCTGTCAAGATGGTACAGATCCGTCCCTGTCCAGTATTCCATCAATCCGGGAGTCATGGTCACTTGGAACTGGGATGCCCTGAAAACCGACCAGCTTACCGAATGGTCTCAAGACTCGTACAGGCACATAATCAACGCCTTCACTAATTATGATAACTCCTTCGGGAAACACAATATAGGGGCGACTTTCGGTTTTAACCAAGAGTACTATTACCAAAAATTAATCAAAGTAGCTAATAAAGAATTGCTCTCAGAAAAACTTAACGACATCTCATTAGCTACCGGATCATCCCCGACGTTAACAGGAAGCCAAACAGATTATGCATTACGAGGCGTATTCGGTAGAATCAACTATAATTATGCCGGCAAATATCTGGCAGAAATCAGTGGCCGCTATGACGGAACATCCAGATTCCCCAAAGAAAGCAGGTTCGCATTCTTCCCTTCATTCTCATTGGGTTATCGAATCAGTGAGGAGCAATGGTTTGAACCGCTGAAGGCGACCATAAACAATCTCAAAATACGTTACTCTTATGGAGCCTTAGGGAATCAGGATGTCAGCAACTATGCCTACATACAGACAATGTCGGTAAGTAATTCGTCTTTCTTGGACAAATCCGGCAACTACAGAAGACAGACAAGCGTTCCATCCCCTGTTTCGGATATCATGACATGGGAAACTGCAACGACAAACAATCTGGGTCTTGATTTGGAACTCTTTTCAGGGAGACTTTCTTTTACCGGTGACATCTATGAAAGAAGGACCACAGATATGCTTACGACAGGTAAAAAACTCCCAAGCGTATATGGAGCCACCGAACCTAAAGAGAATGCTGCATCATTGAAAACTGACGGCTATGAATTATCCCTTACATGGAAAGATGGCTTCAATTTAGCTGGAAAGACCTTCAATTATCAGATAGGTGGCATCTTTTCCGATTATCAATCTTACATTACAGAGTTTGACAACCCGACTGGAATCATTGGACAATACAGGAAAGGCATGAAAATCGGGGAGATCTGGGGCTATCACTTTGACGGCCGCTTCGCGACTGATGAAGAGGCTGCCGAGTACACTTCCCGCATAAATGTCACGAGCATCCAGACAAGAAAAGTTCCAGGATATCACGCCGGTGATACAAAGATCCTGGATCTCAATGGGGATGGAAAGATCAATTCCGGAGCAAACACAGTTGATGATCCCGGAGACAGAACGATCATTGGAAACACAACCCCTCGCTATTCTTTTGGCCTCACTTTTTCCTCTAATTGGAACGGCTTCGATCTCTATGTCTTCTTCCAAGGAATAGGCCGACGTGATTGGGCTCCCAGTAATAAAGCAGCTCTTTTCTGGGGACCATATTCAAGTCCGTACGTTTCTTTTATGCCAAAGGATTTTGAGGATAAGATATGGTCTGAAGATAATCCCAACGCCTATTTCCCAAGGCTTATGGGTTATCTCGCTGAAAGGGATTGTAGGGAACCTAACACCCAGTATCTCCAGAACGCCGGATACTGTAAACTTCGCAACCTGACTATAGGATACACTCTCCCCAAAAAAGTTCTCCAAAAAGTCAGAATCGAAAATGTCAGACTGTTCGCAAGCGGAGAAAACCTATATACCTGGACCGGCCTTGAATCTGCTTACATTGACCCTGAAGAGATCAATTCAAGTAACGGAGATGCAAGGACGTACCCTCTCAATAAGTCATATTCATTCGGTATTGATATTACTTTCTAATCGCTAAAGTGTTGTTTACCATGAAAACAAGATACCATATTATACTATCCCTCATCACTTTGACTGTGTCTATGGGGTGTAATGACATTTTCTTGGAGCGTTTCCCAAAATCATCCCTCTCACCGGAAACATATTTCAGTACGGCTTCCGAACTGGAGACCTACACAAACAGTTTCTACAGTCAAAACCTTGAAAACTTTGAAGCCTTCACATCCGAGTACACTCTGCGCTTCGGTGACGACGTTGAACCGAACACGGTCGCAACCGCATATTCCGGACTCAGAACCACCCCTGCAAGTGGAGGTGGATGGACATGGACTGCTTTGAGGAATATCAATTTCTTCTTGGAGCACTCTTCAAACTGCCCCTCAGAGACTGCTGTCAAACAATACAACAGTGTCGCAAAGTTCTTCCGAGCTTACTTCTATTATAACATGATGGTTCGTTTCGGAGACCTGCCTTGGTACGACCATGTAATAGGACAAAGCGAAGAAGAATTACTGACCAAGCCTCGCGACAGCAGGGAAATAATCTTCAGCCACATCACCGAAGACTTGGACTATGCCATTGAGAACGCGTCATCAACCGTTGACCCGACAATGATATCCAAATGGACTGCAATGGCATTCAAGTCAAGGGTCTGTCTCTTTGAAGGCACTTTCAGGAAGTACCGTAACTTGTCCGGATGGGAAGACATCCTCAGGCAAGGGGCGGATGCCGCCGCCAAGCTTATGAATGCGAAGGTATATTCAATATCTAAAAGCGGAACGGCCTCTACAGCCTATGCCAATCTCTTTTTGAATGAAATCCCCGACCCCGAATTCATCCTTGCCAAACGGTTCAAGGCTTCTCTGAACATAACGCACTACACAAACCTTCACATACAGGGGCCTTCACAAGGACATCCCAGTATGACAAGAGCTCTGTTCAACAGCTACTTGAATTCTGATGGAACCAGATTCACAGACAGGGAGGATTATGCGACAGAAGACTTCTACAACTCTACACAGAACAGGGATCCCCGTCTGTCCCAGTCCATCAGGACGCAGGGATACACTTATCCCAACAGTTCATCAGTGCTTCAACCTGATTTCAATTCCACCACGACAGGTTATCAGATCCGGAAGTTCGTTACTGACGTAACGACAACCAATGGATCAAATGCTATGCCTTACATCAGGTATGCTGAAGTCCTTCTCAATTATGCGGAATGCAAAGCGGAACTCGGAACCATAACTCAGAGTGATCTAGATATTTCAATTAAACTGCTGAGAGACAGGGTCAATATGCCTGGGTTGAATCTGGCAGAAGCCAACAGTAATCCGGATCCATACCTGTCATCACAGTATTTGAATGTCAACGGCAGTAACAAAGGTATTATTCTGGAAATCCGAAGGGAAAGACGAGTGGAATTATTCTTGGAAGCGAATTTCAGATGGAATGACGTATTGCGTTGGAAAGAGGGACATCTTTTCGCAGAACACCCTCATGGTATGTACATTGCCGGACCTGGGGAAATTGATTTCGACAATGACGGTACAACTGATCTGGTCATTTATAGCGGCAGCGAACCTGTCCACGAAGGATCAATACAATACGCGAACATCGCATCGCTCAACCTGACAAACGGGACATCAGGTGAAATCGTTGTCAGTCCGTCGATAAAGCGGGTGTGGGACGAAAACAAAGACTATTTCTATCCTATTCCCTTGCAAGATCTTCAACTAAACCCCAATCTGGTCCAGAATCCCGGGTGGGATACTCAATAGGATACTGATGAAGACATACAAATATCATTCACTTGCATACCTGTCATTAATCCTTTCATTCTTGGTTTTCGAATCCTGCAGTCCGAAAGCCAAGAATAAGGATTTGACAGAGAAAACCTTCATTTGTGCCTATGTATGGCCATCCTGTCACGATGATTCCCTTGCACACCATTGGCTTTGGGAAGAAGGGATCGGTGAATGGGAGGTCATAAAGCAGGGAGACAAACGTTATCCGGAGCACTACCAGCCCAGGCAGCCGCTGTGGGGATACGAGATGGACGATGATCCCGTAGTCGTTGAGAAATGGATCCAGACCGCCCTCAAGTATGGCGTGAACACTTTCATCTATGACTGGTACTGGTACAACGATCCTGACGGCTACAGCGGGCCCTATCTGGAGAGCGCCCTGGACGACGGTTTCCTCGGAGCACCCAGCCACGACAAGATGAACTTCTACATCATGTGGGCCAATCACGACGTGAAATACAATTACTGGAACTGGCACAAGTGGGGGGACAACGAGGAAAGGCTCTTCAATCAGACGTGGACTGGGACCAGTTCAAGAAGGTGGTCGCAAGGGTGATCGACCTGTATTTTTCACAACCGGAATATGTCAAGATCGACGGATGCCCGGTGTTTGCGATCTTCTCCATCGGCAACTTCGTCCGCAGTTTCGGTTCCTTGGAAGAGGCCGGAAAGGCGATGGAGTATTTCCGCGATGAAGTCAGGAAGGCTGGCTATCCCGGCCTGCATCTCCAGGAGATCCAGGGCGGTGGTTCCAGGATGGGTGAAGCCAGGGTCGAGGCGATGAGAAGGAATATCGAAGCATTGGGGATCAACAGCGAAGCCCTTTACAACATGGGCGGTTTCAATCCTGACTACCTTGTTCAGGGGAATGAAGCGATAGAAATCAGGAAGCAGATGGACGAAGTATTCGACATCCCCGTTTTCCCCTGCGTCTCCATCGGTTGGGACGATACCCCGAGGTTCCCGGCCAAAGGTCCTGACCATACCACCCGCTTCCATAACACCCCGCAGTCGTTCGCCACTTTCCTGGCCAAGGCCAAGGAATACATGGACAACCACACCGACCAGCCACGTTTCATGATGATCAATGCCTGGAACGAGTGGGTGGAAGGGAGCTACCTGCTTCCTGACAAGCTGAACGGTTTCGGCTACCTCGAAGCTGTCAGGGACGTTCTGGACGGTAAATATGATGGGAGCAACATTCCGGGATCAGATTAGAACCTTTCACCTTTTATCCTCCATCCTTACCAACCTGAAATTCAAATAACCGCATAGGCTGCCTCTAAGGCAATCCAATGGGATAGCAAGTGGGGTTCCGAGGCGTTTTTGTCTCAGAACCCCACTTCACCTTGTCTGGAGCATCTTCAGGGGTGAGTGAGGAGGTTATCTGAAATTTGCGTTATTATGGTCAGCCCTTCCTGACGGAGTTTGTCTGGTGTGAGAATCGGCGCGGTCCCTCGATCGAGCGCCAATAATCGGAATCAAAAGAAGAAGGATGCATGTAGGGCCCCTCATGGTCGATGGTGAAGGCCATGTAGGTTATCTTGTACCCCTGCGAGAGGAACATCCGCTCGTAGAACGTCTGCACCTCGTACAACGCAGGTCCGGGAGTGTATCCCTCCCGGCAACCGTGGCCACCCTCGGCCACGTAAGAGGGGGAACCGCCGGCTTTGCCGGTGGTGGGGTCCGCAAAGCGGACGTTGTCCGGGAGAGATACACTCCCGGACCTGTTACCGTAAAGATCCGTAGTGGCGGCGAGGATGGAAAGGTTGTTCTCAAAGGCGACCGCTTTTGAATATTCATGAAGGAAACGGCTGTCCGTCTTGAGATGGATGACCCCGCCAGGCTTGAGGAACTTACGATAACGCTCAAGGAATAAAGGACTTGTCAGCCTGGAATTCTCACTTTTCAACTGAGGGTCGGAGAAAGTCAGCCAAATTTCGGAAACCTCGCCGGGGCCAAAGAAAGCCTCGATGAACTCTATCCTCGTGCGAAGGAAAGCCACATTGGGAAGATTCTCCTCCGTGGCCGTCTTGGCACCTCTCCAAAGTCTCGCGCCCTTGATGTCGACCCCGATATAATTATTCACGGGAACCCTTTTCGAAAGGTCAATCGTGTACTCCCCTTTGCCACATCCGAGTTCCAGGACTATCGGTTGATCTTTCTTGAACATTGTCGAGTTCCAATGACCTTTTACAGGATGGTCATTGAGCCGCAACCCTAAAGAAGGATCACCGCTCTTATCCAACACCGCTGAAGCGTCAGGCTGGAGCAGGCAGGAGAAAGTATCATTCTCCGCGAATTTTCTAAGTTTATCGTGTCCCATCGTCTCTCTTGAGAATTAATCCCAATCCCCTAATCGCTCCCGCGTCATTCACTATTCTTGCCTTCAAACGCCACTCTCCCGTCTCCGGAAGCTCCAGACGGTCTGTATATCCAGTGACAAGATCCTTGGTGTAATATGACTGCCCGGAATTATCCCCGACCCTAACGAACGCAGTGTCTGTGAGGATTGAGTCTGATGGAGAGAACCACCTGAGATCCAGAATGATATCATCTCCAGGGAAAGACTTGAAACTCTCCCGCTCGAGCCTTGTGAAAAAGTCAATGCCATAAGTGGCCGAACTGTCAGAAAGATCGAGAAAGAAAGAGTACGTGTCACCATACTCAGCATTCTCCCTCAAGACGAAAAACTCGCGGGAAGACGGCCTGACACATGATACGACAGCTAAAGCCAGGAGATAGAGAAAGACACGCCCTCTCATCGCCTGTCAAGAATGATCCTTAGGTGGCCGATTCCCTTTGCCTCCGGAACGGCCATTACGGTTGCGGTTCTTATTCTTCGACTTCTTAGGCTTGTCGAAGCGGGTGATGCTATCATCACCGACAGCGGATATGAACTGCGGCCCGATGGGCTCGGGATCATTCTTAAGGGACTCCGGCTTCGAACCGTTACGGTTCATCATTATTATCTCCCTGACCTCATAAGCCTTCAGAGGGTACACATTGGCCAAGGAACCCTTCTCGTATGAGAAATACATTGTCTCCTGAAGGATATCGGTCTTGACAAGGTAGGCGGGACCGTCCTCAAATTCAAGAGGCTCTGTGACCTTGGGAATCCTGGACTGAGCGTCCATATAATTGGCAACCTCATAGTTGAGGCAGCATTTGAGTTTTCCGCACTGCCCCGCCAGTTTCTGGGGATTCAAGGAAAGATCCTGCACTCTCGCGGCTGAAGTGGAGATAGACTGGAAGTTAGTGATATAGTTGGCACAGCAGAGCTCCCTGCCGCAAACGCCCAGACCACCGATCAAGCCCGCCTCTTGCCTTGCGCCGATCTGCTTCATCTCGATCCTGATACGGAACTCCTCGGCATATATCTTTATGAGCTGTCGGAAGTCCACACGGCCATCGGCTATATAATAGAAAATGGCCTTTGTCCCGTCTCCCTGGAACTCAACGTCACCGATCTTCATGTCAAGTCCAAGTTCCGCGGCGATTCTACGAGCCTGGATCATGGTGTCCTGCTCCCTGGCGATGGCTTCCTGCCATTTCGTGATGTCAAACGGCTTTGCCCTCCTGTAAATCTTCTTCAAGGGAACCGCCTCAGGGTCAACGCCTTTGCACTTCATCTGACGTCCTACAATAGGTCCCTCAAGGGTCACAATTCCAAGATCATGGCCATTGGCGGCCTCAACTATCACAAGGTCGCCTGTCTTGATTCCCTGGCCAGAGGCATTAATATATATACCTTTCCTCGTATTCTTGAACCTGACCTCAAAAAGGTCCTTGTACTGTTCCTGGGTAACCCCTTTGAGCCAATTGTATGACTCGAGTTTGCAGCATCCCTGACGATACTCACAATCAAACTCGCCAGTATCCGGCTCACGGGTGACAGTACAACCCCTGCTACAATCGAATTTTATGGTCTCGTTATCTCTATTCTCCATCGTGGTGGTCAATAAATTGAGTACAATCTCCCCACAAGATCACAGAAGAGTATCTTCTGGGACACATTCCTGTCAATGAGAAGCTTAGCCCTGTCGAGGCAGGACAACGCCTGCCTAGGGAAGCTTTTCTTACATCTTGACGCCATCGCGGCCAGCCGATCCTCCTCTCCGGGAGTGACACCCGCTATCGATGGAAGATCCCGCTGAATCAGGAAAACCTTGCGGAGGCTCTCTGACGCGAATTTACAAAAAGCTTTCTGTTTTTCCCGCGAGCCAAGCCCCGCCAATGTATCACCGAAAGATAATGCGGAAATAAGATCCTTTGAATCAATAGCTTCCATTAGCCCGGAGAAAATCTCCATCTGCTCCTCATACTCCTCCTTACCAGATAGGTAGCGAAGCGCCTCGCCGACACTTCCTCCAGCCACTAGAGCTGCGGCTTCAGCCTCATCACGCTCTTTACCGAACCAAGTGACCAATGTACGTGAGATTTCCTCCTTTGAATAAGGAAGGACTCTCAAAGCCTGGCATCTGGATGAAATGGTCTGCAAAACCTTCTCTGGAGCGTGAGTGATCAAGATGAACACCGTCTTCTCCGGTGGTTCCTCCAGCGCTTTGAGCAAACGGTTGGCCGCTGTAGCGTTCATCTTCTCCGGGAGATAAACCACCACTGCTTTCCAGCCACCCTCAACCGGTGATAAATACACCGTCTCAAGGACCTCCCTTGCCTCAGCGTTGTTGATAGCCGTCTGCTTGCCCTCTATCCCGAAAGCGTCACATACTTCCGATTCCAAGGCGAACGGATTGGATTTCATCAAATCCCTCCAGTATTCAAGGAAAAGCTCAGCCCTGAGCTTATCCACTTTCTCATTCACTTTGGAGCCAGCGGCGACGGGATACACATAATGAACATCCGGATGGATAAGTCCCGAGACCTTGTGATCACTGGCGAATAACTCACCGAGGAAGGCCAGCGTTAAAGCCATGGCTCCACAACCGTCGTTCTCATAGAGCATAAGGGCATGCGGGACACGATCCTCACGGATCATGCCTTCCAGCACCTGGGCTGAACCCTTGCTCCCTATGATGTCAACAAGCCTCATTTTTCTCTCCTGGCCGTGAAACCGGCGATTTCCGAAAGATAGTCTTTTTCATCCGAATCCGGAAGAATATCCAACGCCACCTTCGCTTTGGAAACAGATTCCTCTAACCTACCCAAGGCGTACTCTATTCCTCCATGGGAAAAGACGAATTCCCTCACCGTGAGCATATTCTCAGGATGTGAACATATGTCCATGACCAAGCTCCTGATTCTGGATTCCTCGTCCTTATCAACAGATTTCAACGCTCCGAGCAAAGGCAAGGTGATTTTGCCTTCCTTAAGATCAACCCCAACCGGTTTCCCAAGGACCTCCCCATCCGAATAATCAAGAAGGTCATCCTTGATTTGGAAAGCGATCCCAAGATTGACACAGTACTCCCGAACAGCCTCCACAACAACTTCAGAAGCATTCGCAGAGATGGCGGCAGAGACTCCTGTGGCCTCGAAGAGCGAGGCGGTCTTGTTGTAGATTATACGGTAATAGTCCTCTTCAGTAGTGTCCCCGCTTGACGCTTTCTGCAATTGGAGCATCTCCCCCTCAGCCAGGTCGCTCAAAGTCTTAGCGAATATACGTATGACCACATTGCCCAGCTCAGGGGATGCCAAAATGTCTTCCATGGCCCTGACGAGCCAGAAATCACCGATAAGGACTGATGCGGGGCCACCCAATAGCGACATGACCGTAGGGGCTCCCCTACGTACCGCGCTACTGTCAGCGACATCATCGTGCAGGAGTGTCGCGTTGTGGAGGAGCTCTGAGGCGGCCGCGAACCTGATGCTGTCCTCATTTAGGAGGCGATCTGGGGAACAAGCCCTGGCTACAAGAAGAGCGATAAGAGGCCGCATCTGTTTGCCCCCATTCTCAAGTATGGAAGCGTTGGTCCGGTCAAGAAGATAAATGTCACTCTTCAAGGACGAATGAATCAGCTCATCTGTCCTTGTCCAATCGCTTCCCAGCAACATCTTTATCCGGTCAAGCATCTCAGATTCAGTCAATCACTTAAGCAAGTCCGCAAGTTCCCCGACAGTCTCGGGAAAAGATATCAGTTTCCTGGATGGAGAGTCAAGCATACCTGTGGCCACATAGTGGTCCAACAGAGCCTTCAACGGCTCATAGAAGCCATCGATGTTCAATGCCAGAATCTTGCCTTTGTACAAACCAATCTTCGCGAGGGTCAGAGTCTCTATCAACTCGTCGAGAGTGCCTATTCCTCCTGGAAGAGCGATAGCGGCGACAGTTCCCTTACGCATCCTCACCTTACGCTCATCCATGGATTCGGTCCACACAGTCTCAGCCATGTCCGGATAAAGGACATCCGCCATGAACCGCGGGATCACTCCAATATGACGCCCTCCGTTCTTGACGACCTCGTCCGCCAACTCTCCCATGGTACCTTTGACGGTCCCACCGGAGACTATGGTATATCCAAGCGAACAAGCCGCGCGGATAGCCTCCCTCGCGGCTTGATTAAACTTCGGGTCTATGTCTTTACTGGCCGAGCAGAAAAAAACTATCCTGCGCTCACTGGCCATCCCGCTATCCATTAGAAGAATATAGCCGCGGAAATGGCGAAGCCATTGAAATTGTTCCCGTCCAGGACGCCGCTAATGGTCGATCCGGTCTTGGAGATATCACTCTTATAAACAGAACCGAAATTCCAGAAATACTTGGCGGAAACCTGGATTTTCCAGATGTCAAGACCAGCGCCAAGGCTCATACCGTACTCCGTCTTCTGAAGCTGGTCGTTGAAGGATTTAGCCTCACCTTTCCCGTTGGCGGAAATCTGGTAGCCTATAAACGGCTCAACAAATCCATAAGGACGGAAAGCGACAAGATCCGGACCCCACTGGAGCTGGATAGGAACCTCCACGAAGCCCACCCTTGTCTCAAAAGACTTGCCGATGTCTCCGGTGGTGGCGCTTCCCCAATTATTAAGGGCCATTCCCTTTACCTGATAAAGGAGCTCAGGCTGGAGAGCGAAACCGGCTCCGAGAGGAATCTCGACAGCGAGACCGGCATGGTACATGGAGATGCTCTTGGTGTCCACATCTTTGATCTTTGTGGATGAGGAAGTCACTCCAGCGGTGACACCGAACCTGGTATTGTCAAAATGCTGAGCGCTCGAATTAACGCTGAAAGCGAGAGCCGCGACTGCGACAGCAACAAATAATCTCTTCATAATCAATATCGTTTAAAGAAATTAGAGCAAAACGTCAAGTTTGGCTGTGATCTCGGCTTTAGGGACATTGCCCACGAGTTTATCGACAGCCTGGCCATCCTTGAAAAAGATGAGTGTGGGGATATTCCTGATACCATACTGGACGGCTATATCCTCGCAATCATCGACATTGCACTTCACGACTGTCACCTTCCCCTCATACTCTCCGGCGACTGTCTCGACTGTGGGGCCAAGCATCCTGCAGGGACCACACCATGTGGCCCAGAAGTCAACCAGGACAACCTTATTAGCGGAAATGATTCCCGCGAAATTCTCATTAGAAGCAGTGATTTCCATATTCTGATTCATTAAAAGTCTATCCACAAAGTTAAAAAAAACATCCGGCCTTGCAAAAAAGACTACACCATTCCATCAATGGTCCATTCAAAGGCCCTGAGACCGAGATCCGGGTACTTCTCATCCGTTGTTTTGAGGGCATCCATCAATAGCGGGGCCTTGTCGTCCGGAACGAAAGTGAGTATGGCGTAGTTCTCGGTGGGCCAGGCATGGCTGCCGTAATGCGGCTCGCCCTGCTCTCCTCCCCTGCCCTGGATGTCAATCCACTGGGTGAAGCCCCTCTGTCCATGGTCATCAAGCAACTCGACGATCTCCTCGCCATATGCCTGGTTATATGCAATAAATATCGCTTTCATATCATTATGCCACTTTAAGTGATTTCTTCCTGGAGCGCTTCTCCTGGCGTGCAGCGAAAACGCAATACACAGCAGGGATCAGCACAAGCGTGATCAGGGTAGAGAATGACAAACCCCAGCACACTGTCATACCCAGGGAACGCCACATCTCAGATCCCTCACCTCTTCCCAGAGCCATAGGCAACATACCGAGGACAGTGGTCAGGGTGGTCATGAGGATAGGTCTCAAACGGCTACGGGCAGCGGTCACAGATGCGTCTAAGACATTCATTCCCCTTTCCCGCATAAGGATAGTGTAGTCTATGAGCACGATACCGTTCTTCACGACTATACCCAACAGAATGATGATACCGATCATCGCCATGACCCCGAGCGCCGTCCCCGTGAGTCTAAGTCCCAGAATCACTCCTATGAAGGCGAAAGGAACCGAGAACATGATCACCAGAGGACTCATGAACGACTCGAACTGGGATGCCATCACCATATAGACCAGGATGATAATCAAGATCATAAGGACTATGAGGTCCTTGAACATGCTCTGCTGGTCCTCGAAGTCTCCAGTGATCTCAGTGGAGATGTTATTGGGGATGTCAGTCTCTGAAAGAATCCTGTTAGTGGTCTCCACTCCGTCACTCAAGGCATATCCACGGGAGACGATTCCGGTGATGGAGATATACCTCTCACGGTTCTTCCTCTCAATTGTCGGAGGAACTTTCGACTCCACGACGGTTCCGAGATCCTTAATTCTGACGGTTCCTCCTAAAGGAGTGTAAATCAATATGTTCTCAATATCCTCTACACTTGTGCGGAAGCGCTTGTCATAAATGACCCTGATATTGTACTCGTCTCCATCCTCACGATAGAAGGAATTCACCGAACCGCTCATGGCCGCGCTGAAAGCGGCGGCGGCGGTAGTGGAATTCAGGCCATTGAGAGCCAGTTTCTCACGATCGAAGTCGACCTGATACTCAGGAGTGTAATCATCACGGCTAAGGATAACCTGTGTGAAAGCAGGATCAGCGAGCATCTTGGCCTGGACTTCCTTGGCGATCCTGTCGGTTTCATCGAAGTCATAACCATATATCTCAAGACGGAGAGAGGCCGCACCACCGACTCCTCCCATTCCCTCAGTGACAGTGGCTTTCTTCACCTCCGGATATTCACGGAGATCCTTGCGGATGATGTCAGCTATCTCAGAAGAGGAGCGCTTTCGGTTCTCCATCGACCCGATGTTCACATTCATTGAGATGACATAGGAACCGTTATTCTGCATACTTCCAATGACATTCTCAGAGCTGGCCTGACCATAGCGGTACTGAAGAACCTCTATCTCAGGTATTTCCGACTCAAGACGATCCGCTATCTGTTTGGCGAAAGCGCCCGTCACGCTCTGCTCGGTACCTACCGGCAGCTCGATAGACACGGAAAGACGCCCTCCGTCCATTGTGGGGAAGAACTCGGTCTTGAGTCCGGGAGCGAGAAGAGCGAGCACACCGACAAAGATGGCCAAAGCCCCGAATATGACAGTCTTTCTGTGGGTGACAGCCCAAGCAATGATCTTTGAATACCAAGCCGAAAGCTTGTCAAGACCATTCTCAATAGGATCGAATATCGCCCTGTGAAGCTTCCCTGTCTTGGGGCCTGCCTTGAGCATCCTGGAGCAAAGCATAGGGACAAGGGTGAGGGCCGCGGTCGTGGAAATGATCATGATGATACTCACGATCCAGCCCAGCTGCTTGAACATGATGCCAGCCATTCCTGAGACCATCGTGAGCGGGAGGAATACACAGAGCATCGTGAGGGTGGAAGCGATGACGGAGATACCGACCTCGGAGGTGGCGTGTACCGCCGCCTCCTTTGGCTTCTCCCCTCTCTCCAAGTGTGTGGATATATTCTCCAAAACCACGATGGCATCATCCACAACCATTCCGATCGCGATTGATAATGCGGACATTGAAATGATATTCAATGTGTTCCCTGTGGCGAACAGATAAACCAGAGAGCCAAGCAAGGCAATCGGGATCGAGAGAACGATGATGAATGTGGCTCTCCATCTTCCGAGGAAGACGAACACGACGAGCATAACCACGAGAAGGGTTATGATAATGGTCTCCTTGAGGGAGTTAATCGTGTTAAGGATCTCGGATGAGTTGTCAACGACCTCAGTTATCTTGATGTCGGAAGGAAGAGTGGGGGCGATCTCCCTGATTCTCTGCTTCGCGGCATTCACGACGTTGACAGTGTTGGCTCCTGATTGCTTCTGGATAGCGATCATGGCCGATTGCCGGCCATTCGTGTATGACTCCTGGGACTTCTCCTCCAATCCGTCCTCAACCCTGGCGACATCTTTCAGATAAACCACCTGACCGCCGCGATAGCTGACCACGACATCAAGGAGCTCGGAAGGATCCTTAAACTCCTTCTCAACCCTGAGGGAAAATGACTCAGAGCCTATATCAATCGATCCCGAGGGGACATTCCTGTTCTCGGAGGCTATTATCTGGGATATTCCCGCGACGCTAAGCCCGTATGCCGCAAGTTTGTTAGGGTCGCAATATACATGGATCTCCCTGGAGGGGGCTCCAGCCACGGAAACTGTTCCAACACCAGTCACTCGTCCCAAAGGAGTCACAACCCTGTCGTCCAGTATCCTGTCGAGACCGGCCATGCTTTTGTCTGCCGTGGCCGACAGTATCAGCACAGGCATATCGTCCATACCGAACTTGAACAACACCGGCACGGTGGCTCCCTCCGGCAGGGACGAATTCACCAGGTCCAGCTTGTCCCTGATGTCATTACTCGCCTCATCAATGTCCGTTCCGTATTTGAACTCAAGCATAACTATCGAGACATTCTCACGGGAACGGGACGTAAGGTTCTTCAGGTTCGCCACGCTGTTGAGCGTGTTCTCCAACAGCTTGGTCAAGTTATTCTCAACATCAGAGGCGCTAGCGCCCGGATATGATGACATCACCAAAACGACATTGGCGTCGAAATCCGGGAATAGAGCCACAGAAGTCTTTGTCAGTGAATAGATTCCGAATATCGCGAAAGCCAGGAAGACCAAGGCTGTCGTGACCGGTTTGCTCACTGCGGATCTTATGACACTCATAGGTCTCTCTGATTATTTGTTCGAAACCTCCACCTTCACCCCATCCTTGAGGCTGGTGCTACCCTTGACAGTCACCACATCACCCTCTGAGAGGCCTTCCAGAATCTCATAACGGCCATCAATATGGCGGCCTAGTTTGACGATGGAGCTCTCCACCGTGTTATCCGGCTGGAGGACATATACACACCTCTGGCCAGTGCCCTGCATCTTGACAACAGACTCTTCCGGCACGACGATACTGTTGTTCACACCGAACTCGATCTTGACCCTGGCGAACATTCCCGGACGGAGAGCCCTGTCGGAATTCTGAACCAGAATCTCAGTGATGAATGTGTGGGAGACAGGATCCATGGTAGGATATATCTTATTAATCTTTCCGGTGAAAGCCTGTCCCGGAAGGGCATCAACGGTGATCTCCACCTGGTTCCCGATCTTGACCTTGGTGTAGTCCGACTCAGACACTCCCACCTTGAGCTTTACCGGGGTTATCTGCTGGACCACGAATATTGGCTGACCGGCGTAAAGGTCTCCCTTATCATAATTCCTGGCTGTGACGACACCGCTTATAGGAGAACGGAGATATGTGTTCTCAGCGAGGTTGTTGTAGGACCTGCGGCTCACCTTATAAGCCATCTCAACCGCATCGTAATCAGACTTGGAAACACCTCCTTCCTCATAAAGGCTCTTCAGACGGCTAAGCTCTGTGGAATCATTGACAAGTTTAAGCCTGGTCTGGTCGAGCTGGGCCGCATCCATGGTGGCAAGGACCTGTCCCCTCGCGACAAAGGATCCCACATCGACCCTTATCGTCTGGATCCTGCCGGGCGCCTGCGGGGCGATATTATTGATGGCATATGCCTCGACAGTGGAGGAATACACCTCAGTCTGAGGTACTTCCATGGTGAAAGCCTCAGCGGTGGAGACAAGTACGGTCCTTTCCTCCGCGAGAGCGGCGGGATCGCTTTCCACAGTTTTCTTACCACCGCAAGAGAGCATGGCCGCACATGCGACAGCGAAAACCAATGTCCTGTAAATGTTATTCATATCTTGTTTCTTTATTATTATCAATGCTACATGTTATCCAGATCGACATTTCCCTCCTCATCGATGAAATCACCTCCGAGTATTTGCTCAAGGCTGGACTTGGCGACGATGAAATTATAAACGGCCTGACTTTGCTGAAGGCTCGCCTGGGTGAGGGTCAACTGGGCATCGTTCATATCCGTGATGGTGCCCTTACCGACTTTATAGGATTTAGCCGCGATGTCGTACGCCTTTCGCGCCAGACCGACAGCCTCAGTGGCGGCATGGTAGCTGTTCATGCTGGTCTCCATGGTGTTGAGGAACTGGCGGATAGCTATCCTCAGCTGCCTCTCCGTCTCAATCCTCTGAAGATCGAGCTCGACGGCCTGGACCTTGGCCTGCTTGACATCGTAATGGCGCTTGAACCCGGTGAATATCGGGATGTTAAGGCTAAGTCCGACGTATGAATACGGCGACCATTTGTACTCACTGAACTTGAAGTCGTTGGTCATCGCGATCATATTGTAGGCGAAAGCCGCGGACAGAGTGGGAAGATATGCCGCTTTGTACATCCTGACACTCGAGGCAAGCTGGTCGGCCTGAAGCTCAAGTTGGCGCAAAGTGGTGTTATAATCCAAGGAAGGATCATCATTATCGTGGATGTCCCTGAACATCTGTGTGGAGTAATCCCCGAGTGACCCCGCGACATCAATATTCCTGTCCAGGTCGACTCCCATCACTGCCTTGAGCTGCCAGAGGGCAAGCATTACAGAACTCTCCGCGTTATAGACATTTGGAATCGCGCCGGCGACAACCGATTTGGCCCTGGTATATTCCAACTCGGAGGCCTTTTCCGCGTTGTAGCGCCTCTCTGTCTGCACGAAGTTCTCCACGGCGTTCTCATAGACATCCTTGTAAACATTGAACGCTTCCTTGGCGAGAAGGACCGCATAGAAAGCCTGCTTGACTTGGGTGACCATGTCCAACCTCGAGGAGCGAGCCTTCTCCACGGCGAGGTCAACCGCCTGGCCAGAGATCCTGAGGCTCTCCCATAGTTGGGCGTTTATCAAGGGCATTTGGGCGTTAACACCGTAGTTGTAGGTATTCCAACGTCCGACGGCGAACCCGCTGTTGGAGCTGGAGCTCTCACTCTCGCCAGGGATAATCAGGGGCATCCCCTGAATGGCGGACAACTCATTGATTCTGATGAAATAAGGTGCGAGAGAGCTCAGCATCCCGAATCCACCGCCGCCTTCCTCATCGTCCCCACTGTCTGAATCCATGTACATTATCTGTTTCTTGATGGTCCTCTGGTAGGATCCGGAACCGGCCACCTGGGGAAAGAGCGAGGAATAAGTGCCCTTTTTAGCATATTGGCTCCTTTCGATCTCCTTATCAGCCACTTTGACAGCCACATTCTCGCTGAGAGCTATTTTAAGAGCGTCATCAAGTGTGATAACCACCGCCGATGTGTCAGATTTCACTCCCGTCGCCGGTACGGCGTCCGTCCTGTACTGTCCTGACAGAGTGGTGACTGTCAACGTCAGCACAGCTGTCACAATCAGGTTCATTTTTGTCATATCTATTTATTGATTCTTCTTCTATAAATAAAACCAATAATACACTACAAATGTTATACTAAACAAAACCGGAAAACATTGAAATTCCTCAACATTTTCCGGTTTATCGTTTTAGATTCTTCGCTTCGCTCAGAATGACAATGCAAGTTCAACTCAATGTCAGCCGTTTAGGCTTTTCGCATAATGAGTTGGCTCAGCCTTTTTGGGACGTGTGTCCGGTATCACCGCCCGGGCTGGAATCTTCTTCTTGAACGCGTAGATCAGCAGCCCTATTCCCAAAAGGACGAAAGGAATGCTGAGTTTTTGTCCCATATTCAGCACCATACCGACCTCGAAGGCCTCCTGCGGCTCCTTGATGAACTCAATCAAGAATCTCATTCCAAAGCAACCGATGAAGAACAACCCGATGAAGGTTCCCCTGTATACCTTGTCAAGTTTCTTGACATAGAGCCAGACTAGGATCAGTCCAAGAATCAGATAGCTTAAGGCCTCGTAAATCTGGGTCGGATGCTTCGGCTCCGTCTCTCCCCTACGCTCAAATATGAAGCCCCAGGGGAGATTCGTAACGTCACCGTAAATCTCAGAGTTGCAAAGGTTTCCAAGCCTGATGAAGGTTGCCGCGAAAGCCACCGCGATACAGAGGTGATCCAAAATCCACAGGAAGTCGATATGATACTTCTTGCCGTATTTCCAAGCGAACCACCACATGCACAAAATCAACATGATTGTGCCGCCGTGGCTGGCCAATCCTCCTTCCCAGACTTTGAATATCTCCAGGAAACCTTTCCAGGAGGTGAAGTAATAGTCGAATCCATAGAAAAGGCAGTGCCCCAGACGCGCTCCCACAAGAGTACCAAGGAGGAGAGTGTAGAGCAGCGGGTCGAGAAAGTCCTTATTGACCTTCTCTCGCTCGCAAAACTTTATGAAAATCCAATACCCTAGAATGAAACCGGAGACGAACAGGAGGCCGTACCAACGCACGGCGAAGCCCCCGATCCGGATAATCTCCGGATTCATATTCCAGTGCACTACCAGCGGATCCATGGCTTTGGGATATTATTCCTGAATGGCGGCTATTCCGGGAAGAGTCTTGCCCTCAATAGCTTCCAACATCGCTCCGCCACCGGTGCTGACATAGCTGACCTTGTCGGCGAATCCCATCTTTGTGACAGCGGCGACAGAGTCACCACCGCCCACGAGGGTGTAAGCTCCGTGCTCAGTAGCCTTGGCTACACACTCAGCGATCTTCTCGGTTCCGGTCGCGAAGTTCGGGAACTCGAACACGCCGGCGGGGCCGTTCCAAAGGATGGTCTTGGAGGCGAGGATGATCCTGGCCCAGTTCTCGATTGAAGCGGGACCGCAGTCCATACCCTCCCATCCGTCAGGAATCTTGTGGGAAGGAACCACCATCTCGGGAGTGTCGTTGGCGAACTCCTGGGTCACGCGGGTCTGGACGGAGAGAGACACATTCACGCCAAGATCCTGAGCCTTCTCCATTATCCCCTTGGCCTGAGGAATCAAGTCGTCCTCATGGAGGGAATTTCCGATGTTACCACCCTCAGCCTTAATGAAGGTGTAACCCATTCCTCCGCAGATGATGAGGTTATCCACTTTGCCCAGAAGGTTCTCAAGGACAGCGAGTTTCGAAGAAACCTTGGATCCTCCGATGATCGCGGTGAAAGGACGACGGGCGTTCTTCAGGACGTTGTCAATGGCCTTGATCTCTTTCTCCATCAGGTAGCCGAACATCTTGTCCTCAGGGAAATAAGCGGCGATCAGTGCTGTGGAGGCGTGTGCCCTGTGGGCTGTTCCGAAAGCGTCATTGATGTAGCAGTCAGCATAGGAGGCTAGCTTCTTCACGAACTCCTTCTGGCTCTCCTTGACAGCCTTCTTAGCGGCTGCCTTCTCCTCATCGGTGGCATCCTCGGCAAGACCTCTGGGTTTGCCTTCCTCCTCGGCGTAGAAACGAAGGTTCTCGAGCATCAGGACTTCACCGGGTTTGAGAGCGGCGGCCTGCTCGTCAGCCTTCTGGCAATCATCAGCGAACTGGACAGGGACTCCGAGGCACTCTGAGACATGAGCCACGATGTGCTTGAGAGAGAACTTCTCCGTCACGCCCTTGGGACGTCCGAGATGGGACATGAGAATGAGGGAGCCTCCCTCCGCGAGAACCTTCTTCAGAGTCGGAAGTGCGGCGCGGATACGGGTGTCGTCAGTGATGTTGAAATTCTCGTCAAGCGGAACGTTGAAGTCCACTCTGACAATGGCCTTCTTGCCTTTGAAATCATAAGAGTCAATGTGCTGCTGCATAGTAATTAATATTTTGTTATCGTTTTTTTCCGGAGCAAAGATACTATTTTTTTATCTTTGCACCATCATGGCGACAGAGTTTCCCTCAGATAGGTGGAAAGACTACGAGCTTATGGATTCCGGAGACGGGATGAAGCTCGAGCGGTTCGGTGGTTTCGTGCTTTCAAGGCCGGAGCCAAAAGCCTTGTGGAGCAAGGAGTTATCCCAGAAGGAATGGGACTCGGCGGCTCACGTGGTTTTCACTCCGGGAGCCGGTTTCGGCAAAGCCGGAAAGGAAGATAGCGGCACTTGGGACCGACGGAAGGCCATGCCAGACCAATGGTGGATCAAATACCGCATCTCCGGTGGCGGGACGATGAATCTGAGGCTGGGGCTGACATCTTTCAAACATGTTGGAGTATTTCCGGAGCAGGCCGCTAATTGGGAATATATATTCCGGAACACTTCAGAGATAGCCGCTTCCATGGATCAGCGCCCGAAGGTGCTTAACCTTTTCGCATACACCGGTGCGGCATCGCTGGCAGCGAGAGCCGCGGGAGCCGATGTCACTCACCTTGATTCGGTACGCCAGGTCGTTACCTGGGCGCATGAGAACCAGGACCGCAGTGGCCTGGACGGCATCCGCTGGGTGGTCGAAGATGCCATGAAATTCGCGAAGAGAGAGGCCCGCAGAGGGAATGTTTATAACGGAATAATCCTGGATCCGCCCGCCTATGGTCATGGTCCGGACGGAGAGAAATGGAAGCTTGACGAGTGCCTGTTTGAAATGATGCGTAATGTGGGTGCGATTCTAGCTCCGGAGAATAGCTTTATGGTTCTCAACCTCTACTCCAACGGATTCTCCGCTGTCCTTGGGGAAACTGTTGTCAGTCAGGCGCTTGGGCTTAAAGTAGACATCCCGCTCGAATCTGGTGAACTCGCCCTCAAGGACAAATTCGGCAAAGTCCTCCCACTCTCCATCTTCGTCCGTCTTAGAAGATAATATAGCCGTCAAGGTACGGGATCATATCCGCTCCCTCCCCAGGGATTGCAACGCAACAATCTCCAGACCGTCAAATACAAGCCCTTGAAGGGTCCCCATTTCCGGAACGCCTCCAGAGCGTATGTGGAACATGAGGGCTCGAAACGACATGTCTTGGGAATATATGGTCCTATACAAGTCCTGTAGAACCATATCAATCCGAGAAAGGGAGCCGAGAGGACATTCCTCACAACCTGCCTCCAACGGGGTATGCTGTAGCTATCTTTCATCGGATATGTTTTTCAGTATGACCGAGACTTCCTCCTTAATAGTCTGGAAATCATTTACTTCCTTAGAGTTGTAAAGGAATAAGATGTCTATCGAAGAAGGCCCGAGCATCGATTTTTGTGTCCTGTAAGCCTCTCTCATCCTCCTTTTCAGAAGGTTCCTTTTAACAGCGCGCTTGAAGAAGCGTTTAGGGACTGAGACCATGATCCTATTGGCTCCGTCCGATGGCTCATTCCTTAGATAGCAATATTTTAGGCCACCAGAGAATCCCCAGCGGCCTTTCGACATCAGAGCCGAAACCGCAGACCTGCCGCTAAGGCGCTCGGATTTCGGTAATGTCTCCATGATGATATTATTGTTGTTCCTGCAAGTAGAGCTCTATTGCCCTCGCGACAGACGGGGCCTCTGGAGTGGGAGCCTTGACGGCGATAGAGAGTCCGGCGTCCTCCATGGCTTTGACTATGGACTTGCCGAATGACACGAACTTTATGTTCCCCTGCTCAAATCCGGGGAAGTTTTCCAACAAGGACTTGACGTCGTAAGGATTATAGAACACGATCATGTCATATTCCTTTAAATCCATGTCCTTCAAGTCCTGGGGTACACTCTTGATGAAAACGGCGGCTTTATAGTCAATTTCCTGCGAGTCAAGCAATTTGGTGAGAGAAGTGCTACCCGCTGAGTCGGACTGGGTGACAAGGAATTTCTCGCCTTTATGCTTGGTGCCAATCTGGCTCAGAATGGACTCAGGGGTTCCATCACCGAAGAAAATCTTACGCTTACGATAGACGATGTGTTTCTGGAGATACATAGCGACAGCCTCTGTGGTGCAGAAGTATTTCATTGTCTCTGGTACCTTAACCCTGAGCTCCTCGCAAAGCCCGTAAAACGCGTCGATCGCATGTCGGGAAGAGAAAACGATAGCTGTGTAGTCCAGAATATTTATCCTTTGAGCCCTGAACTCCCTTGAGGTCAAAGGTTCGATAAGGAAAAACCTACGGAAAGTGATGTCCACACCATACTTCTCCTTCAATGAGGCATAAGGTGCCTCGTTAAGAGGAGCACGCTGTGAGATCAGAATCTTGCGTATAGCCATATAAATTCCACATTCAAAAGCCCGATGCCAGCATCATAAAAGATTGGCTGATAACACCAACGCGGCAGTCGGGAGCAATTCAAGGCTGCAAAGATACAAAAATGTCGAAAAAGGATTGCAATAGGATGCGAAAATCTGTCCCCGCCTTAAGATGTAGATAGCGTAGGTCAATCCAGTCTCCCACAACAAAACCGCCCTCACAAGTCTCTGATTATGAGAAATCACGGATAAAAAGCCGCCTGTGAGAAACAAAAGGAAGAACAAGATTACGCAATAGTTGTAAAACGACCTGTTCGCCGCCGTGAAGACACTTGTGCCGTAGTTGTGCATCTCAAGTTGCCAATTAAGGAAAGTCCTGAGTAGCAGGTATATCAAGAGGACACCTGTGACAGCCGCAAGCTGTAGGGCTGACGAAATACTCATGAAAAAGGCGGGCGTATACATCCCGAACGCATACACAAGCATGCAAAACGGAACGAAAAGGATGGCGGCGATCCAGTTCCGGCTCCTGCTGAGCTGGATGCTGTTCTCAAGATCGAGGTTACCCTTCCACCTGACAACACAGTCCCACAACGACGGGAATATCTTCAGGAAACTCTTCAGATTCAATAGGAAAAGAAGAGTGAAGAAAACCGCTAGGGCACAAAAAACCGGATTGTCAATGGTGTTCATCGCGTCAATTGCCTCTTTTGGCGTTGTACCCCATCTCATTCAGGATCGCGGTTACTTTATCCCTGAAATCCCCCTGGATGGTGATCTCCCCGTCCTTCGCGGCACCTCCTACCCCGCACTTCACTTTCAAAGTCCGTCCCAAGGCTGAGAGATCCTCCTTGGAGCCCACAAAACCGGTGACAAGGGTCACCTGCTTGCCTCCGCGATTCCGCCTGTCGATGGACACGATAAGGCGTTGACGGGAAGGAGGAAGCGTTTGAGGCTCCTCGCTCTCGCCAGAGTCGTATTTGAAATCCGGATTGGTCGAATAGACCACTCCGAGTCTCTGCTTCCAGTCGTTGTCGGGCTTCATTTTGTAACGGATATTTTTGCAAAGATAGGCATTCCTTTTGTATCTTTGTCAGGATTATGCCTTATTATTTATGGACAGCAGAAAATTCAGACAATGGAATCATCTGACCGCGGCGGCTGTGTTTCTCGTCTCCGCGTTCACATATCTCTCTACCATAGAGCCAACCGCGTCTTTCTGGGATTGCGGCGAGTTCATAGCCTCGTCATATAAGCTCGAGGTGGGTCACCCGCCGGGGAACCCTGTATTCCAGATCATAGCCAGATTCTTCTCCATGTTCGGAGGTGCGGCTCATGCGGCCGTGATGGTCAATTGCATGAGCGCGCTTTGCTCTGCCTTGACTATTTTCTTCCTGTACCTGACAATAGTGTTTTTCACTAAAAGGCTGATCCTCCCCAAAAAGAATCCTGACGGGAGCGACGGGGACTACACCCTTGGCGAGTCCATAGCCATTTTCGGAAGCGGCGCCGTGGGTGCGCTGGCATATTGCTTCTCCGATACCTTCTGGTTCTCTGCTGTCGAGGGCGAGGTCTACGCCATGTCCTCGCTGTTCACCGCTTTGGTTGTCTGGGCGATGACAAAATGGTACGAGGCCGAGGACCGCAGGTACGCCAACCGCTGGATTGTCTTAATCGCTTTCCTCTTCGGACTGTCGATCGGTGTCCACGTGCTCAACCTGCTTGCTCTTCCCACTATCGTTTTCATGTATTACTACAAGATCCGGGAAGACAAGCCCTACACCTTCTGGGAGTGCGTGAAAATCCTGGCGCTGTCAGCGGTGATGATCGGGTTCATGTTCTTCATCATGATACCTTGGCTCCCCAAGATAGCGGCATATTTCGATTTGGTATTCGTCAACGGATTCGGACTTCCGTACAATTCAGGAGCCGCGTTCTTCGTGCTGGCCCTTATCGGGCTTTGCTTCTGGGGGCTTTTCAAGACCCTGGAGAAGGGGAAGGTGTTCTGGAACACGGCTTTGCTGTGCGTCACGACCATCCTTATCGGATTCTCGATCTTCAGCGTGGTGGTCATTCGCTCATGCGCCAAGACCCCGACCAATGAGTATCAGCCAGATAACGCCTTCACATTGGTCAGGTATCTCTCCCGCGAGCAATACGGCACCGTCCCGCTAGTCTACGGACAGTATTTCGGTGCGCCGGCCGAGATCAAGTACGGCACTTATTGGGCTCCCATAAACGGGAAATACAAGAAAGCGATAAGCCCTCCTGAGCCAGTTTACGATCCATCGGGGAAGATGCTTTTTCCGAGGATGTATAGCAGTGACGAGAAGCACATTGATTTCTACAAGACCTACATGGACGGTAAAGGGATCACTGTTCCCGGAGCCGATTACAAGAAACCCACTTTTGGAACCAACCTCAAGTTTTTCTTCGACTTCCAGCTCGGATGGATGTATTGGAGGTATTTCATGTGGAATTTCGTCGGACGCCAGAACGAGATCCACGCCCCAACCGCTGATCTGTTCACAGGCAACTGGGAAAGCGGGATAAAGCCTATCGATGAGATCCATCTCGGTAACCAGGAAAACGTCCCCACATGGCTCAAGGAGAACAAAGGCAAGAACCATTTGTTCTTCCTTCCGCTTCTTCTCGGAATACTTGGATTGCTGTTCCAATTTGACAAGGACAAGCGTGGATGCTGGCTGACATTCATCCTGTTCTTCATGACGGGCATCGCTGTCGTGATGTATCTGAACCAGGCTCCATTCCAGGTCCGTGAGAGGGATTATGCTTATGCCGGTTCCTTCTATGCGTTCACATTCTGGATCGGCCTGGCTGTAGCCGCACTTTACTCATGGATTTCCGAAGCCCTCAAGTCCAGGAACACCACAGTGGTAGCCGCCGTTGTCACTGCCGGTTGCCTTTGTGTCCCGGCACTCATGTGCGCCCAGGAGTGGGATGACCACGACAGAAGCAACCGTCGTACCGCCGTTGAGATCGCGTGGAACTACCTGAACTCTATCGGTCCTAATGGTATTCTTGTCACTCATGGCGACAATGACACCTTCCCTCTCTGGTATGCCCAGGAAGTCGAGGGTATCAGGAATGACGTGAGAATATGCAACACTTCCCTTCTCGGTACAGACTGGCACATTGACCAGATGAGGTACGCCATTAACAACGCCGCTCCTATTCCTCTCTCAATCGGTCAGGATCAGTATCTTTATGGAACCAACGACTGGGTTCTCATCCAAGATAACAGGAACCAAACCGTGAGCCTTTCTGAATGCATCAAAGTGTTCAAGCACCCAGACGCCAAAGTCATGACCCAGAATGGACGCAAATTGGACTACTGGGTGTCCAGGAAGATGGTGATGCCGGTGGATAAGGAGAATTGCCTCAAGTACGGCATTGTCAGTCCCAAGTTCGCGGACATGATCCCTGACTCCATAATCCTGGAGATGCCCAAAGGCAAGACCGGGCTCACCAAAGCAGAATTATTCATTCTGGATCTTCTCTCCAACTACAAGTGGGACAGGCCTCTCAACTTCCTTAATCAAGGTGGAGACCTTGAGGTCGGCATTAAGAATTACCTCATGTATGATGGTTTCTCATACAGGTTCACTCCGATTAAGAACAGTATCAAAGCCTTCGACTTGGGTGTTGTGGACACGGATGACCTTTATCACAAACTCACTGAGACATTCAAGTTCGATGCTGTGGCTGGTGATGACTATCTCATTGATTACCAGAACATGTACACCTTCCTTGGGGTGATGTCTTTGCGCAATCTTTTCATCTCTTCCGCAAGCGCTTTCTTAAAGGAAGGAGAGAATGAGAGAGCCGAGCATGTACTGGACATGTGCCGTAAGATCATGCGTCCAGACAGGTATCCGTACGACAACAGCCTTCTCGGGTGGTCTTCCAATGCCCTGTTCCCTATCGAGATGATGAAGTATTACTATATTCTCGGAAAGAAAGACAAGGCTAAGGAAGTCGCTATCGAGTTAGAGGAGCAGGCCAAGGAGTCTATCGCCCTCTTCCTTGATTTCTACCCGGATTACAAGAATGAGTTCGAATACAACTGCCAGTTGATCTATTACATGGCCTCTGAAGCCAAGAGACAGGGTGACGATGAGTTCTCGAAGTATCTCGAGGACGACATCGCCAGCTTCCTCAATGAGAAGAGCAGATAGTCTTATTATTTACGTGAACGGAGACGGGTCGAGCTCTCAACCAGGAGCTGGTCCCGGAAGATACGCCTCGCGGCCATGAAATCCAAAATGGCCGCGATAAGGGGAAGAATGGCGGTCCAATTGAATAAGACACCTTTGGCGGCTACCAGATAATCAAACACAAGCCAGCCCTGCAAGCCAAGCAGGACCAGAGCCGCCAGAACAGCTGTGCGCATCTGGAACACCCTCACTTTGAATGCCATCAACGAGATGAGCTGAAGCAGCCCAACCACGACAAGCAATATCAGGTAAGGTATGAAAGCCACATACTTGACCTCATCCACGTGCGCTCCGCCAGTGCCGACAGTAAAAGATTTAACGCTGAAGAAAAGCGTCACGACCAATGCGGTCGCGATCACAAGATACAATGTCTGGATTCTTTGCCACATACCGCGAAAATAGCTAATTCCGGCGATTTTTGTTATATTTGAGGGATAAACATAATCAGTAACACCATGAGAATACCCGAATCCGAGCTTATAATCAACTCCGACCAATCCGCCTTCCACATCCACCTCCGTCCAGAGGAACTAGCTGATATTGTGATACTTGTGGGTGATCCAGGCAGGGTGGACATGATTGGTTATTATCTCTCCGACGTGGAGTTCCGCCATGCCAGCCGTGAGTTCGTGTCCATCACTGGAAGATATAACGGTAAACGCCTGACCGTCCTATCCACGGGCATCGGAACAGATAACTGTGACATAGTGATGACCGAGCTTGACGCCTTGGCTAACATTGATTTCACGACAAGGGAAATGAAGAAAAACCATAGGGAGTTGACAATATTGAGAATCGGCACCACGGGTGCCATCCAGGAGGACATTCCCATAGGATCTCCGATATTCTCTCATTATTCGATAGGCTGCGACGGTCTGCTCAACTGGTATGCGGACAGGGACAGAGTGACCGACAAAGACATGGAAGAAGCTTTCATTGAGCATACTGGTTGGGACAAACATCTTCCCACACCCTATTTCGCTAAAGCGAGTGAGGATCTTATAGAGAGATTTGAGGACTGCAGTGTCAAAGGAATGACAATCTCAGCCTCCGGTTTTTACGGGCCTCAAGGCAGAGTGGTCCGCTTAGGCTTGGCCATGCCTGATATGCTCGAGAAGTTCGAGTCTTTCCGTTATGGAGACTACAGGATCACGAATTTCGAGATGGAAGGTTCCGCGGTGGCCGGATTGGCAAGGCAGTTGGGACATAAAGCGGGCACAATTTGTTGCGCCATAGCTAACAGATATCTGAAGAGCAGCAACCCTGACTACAAGGCGATGGTCAAGTCTCTCGCTGAGTTGTCACTTGAGAGGTTGACGAGGTAGGATATCGCTGTTGAATCTAGCCAACACATTCGCTTCATAAGTCTTAGTGACTGGAATAGGAGGGATCAGGTCATTGTCCAGATCCAACTCATATCCATCCTTTTCCTTACGAAGGACCTTCACCTTGTCCATATTCACGATATACTTTCGATGGCATCTCACAAGGCTGCTTCCTTGGAAACTTTCCTCAACAGTCTTCATCTTGCTGCGGATCATGTACCGCTTCATATCTCCAGCGCTGTCAGTGTAACGGACGATGATGTAATTGTCGTCTGACTCAAGGTAATATAGACTGGAAGCGCTGACACAGAGTTTCAGGTTGCCGTTGTTGTCGAAAAGGGTTATTTTCTCAAGTCTTGAGGGAAGGACATTCTCGTCAAGGACAACGTTTCCATAATTCATCAGACGGATTGTCTGGTTCTTGTCTTGAAGGGCGAAATACATCCCTGCGAGGATGTCTGGGATTATCAAAGAGATTGTCCCGTAAAGAAGAGCGTTCCCGAGTGTTCGGGGAAACTGGTCCCATCCTATAGCAGTGATTGGCACAGTGATGAATGAATAAGCCAGACAGATGACCACAACCTCTCCAATACACCATGCCACATAGCCGAGATATGTCATGGGGATAATGTTCCTGGTCTGATACATCAACAGACGGCTCAAAGCCACAAAGGCGAGGGAACCGGTGGCGAAAAGGACAGTGAAAACGAAAAACCTGGAATTACCGAGAGCCATCCAACTGTTATGCGAGAATGGAAGACTCAGCAGGAGAAACACGATGGAGAAGAACGCCGCGAATGTGACGGTGTAGATCAGTTGGTATTTTCCCCTTAGATAATCCGGGAGCTTGGAAGTAATTGCCATAACTATCCTTGAAGTTTACAAATATAGCATTTTTTCAGGACATCAGCATGTGACGCTTTCGCCACAAATACACACACTTCACCACACCTGGATTATTATAGAGTGCTAAAACCGCTATTCGCCACAATTATTTTGATGCCGAGAGGAAGATTGGTATTTTCGCGGCGTATTAAATTTAAACTGAAATTTATGAGAATAATCGGAACAGGAAGCGCGCTTCCCAAAAAGATAGTCACAAACGAGATGCTATCCGAGTTTCTCGACACCAGTGACGAGTGGATCACCACTCGCACCGGTATCACGAGCAGGCATGTCATCTCAGACGAGAGGCTCGAGGACTTGGGGGCGGAGGCGGCGATGAAGGCCCTGGATATGGCTGGGTTGGGTGTAGAGGATATCGATCTGTTTATCGTGTCCAATGTGGTCTCGGAACATATCACCCCTGGTATGAGCTGCGTCGTGGCTGAGAAAATCGGATTGAGCTGCCCGATGTTCGACATCAACTGCGCATGCCCCGGATTCATTTACGCCCTTGACATGGCGGAGGCATATTACAAGGCCGGAAAAGCCAAGAATGTCCTCATCGCTTGTGTTGAGGAGCCTACAAGGATGCCTAGCTGGCAGGACCGTTCCACCTGTGTCCTCTTCGGGGACGGTGCCGGAGCCGTTGTCCTGACTGCCGGAGACAACATTAAAGGCACGAAGCTCAAAGCCCAACCGGACACTGATAAGCTCTTTATGAGGAGGGTTCTCGAATCCACTCCATATGTCAACAAGGCAGAGAGCGACATTCCCCTTCAGATGCGTGGCCGCGAGGTGTTCAGATTCGCCGTGGAAGCCTGCACTCATGGTGTGAAGAGCCTTCTCGACGAGGTTGGTATCAAAAAGGAAGACGTGTCCTGGTTTATGGTTCACCAGGCCAACAAGAGAATCATTGACTCGATCATTGACTTCATGCAGGTTCCTGCTGACAGGTTCCCCGTGAATATTCAAGATCATGGCAACTCATCTTCCGCCTCCTGCCCCATCCTGTTGGATGAATGCAACAGGAAAGGCATGTTCAAGGAAGGTGACATCATAGTACTCAGCGCTTTCGGAGCCGGTCTACTGTCCGGAGCCGCTGTACTCGAGTGGTAATCTCCACATTAATCGTTATATTTGCAATCTGTTAGAATACGAAATAATAAATAAAATCATACATGGACAAAAGAGTAGTTATCACAGGTATGGGTGTCATCTCCCCTGTGGGAAATGACGTGACCACTTTCTGGAAAAACCTTTGTGACGGTTACTGCGGTATCGAAGTCATCGAAAGCGAAGACACTGAGCAGCTTCCGGTGAGGATCGCCGGAAAAGTCAAGGAGTTCCACCCTGAGGATTACGGGATGGACAAGCCATTCATCCGTAAGCAAGACTTGTTCACACAATTTGGCGTTGCCGCCGCTTACCAGGCTGTCAAGCAATCTGGTCTTATTTCCGACGGAGAAGGCAAGAATATCGATCCTTTCAGGTTCGGCGTTTATTTCGGATCCGGGATAGGTGGTTTCGCCACCCAGTACAGGGAAATGGCCAAGATGATTGACGACCCCTCCGGGCAGTGGATATCCCCTCTTTTCATCCCCACGATGATTTCCAATATCGCGGCGGGTCAGATCGCTATCCTCAACCATGCCGAAGGCCCTTGCCTTGACATCGTGACAGCATGCGCGACTTCCACCAACGCCATGGGAGAGGCCTATAGGGCCATTAAACACGGTTATGCCGACGCCATCATCACCGGAGGCAGCGAAAATGCCACCATCCCGATCGGCATCGCCGGATTCGCCAACCTCAAAGCTCTCTCAAGGTCAACTGATCCTAAATACGCCTCGCTTCCATTCAACGCCAACAGGGCCGGATTCGTGATGGGAGACGGTTCCGCCGCTCTCATTCTCGAGGAATATGAGCACGCTAAAGCACGCGGGGCTGTGATTTATGGAGAAATGGTCGGTTATGGCAATACCTGCGACGCATACCACTCAACCGCCCCCAGACCTGATGGCACAACCCAGGCCAGATGTATTGAGCTCGCTCTCGAGGAGGCTAAGTTCGACAAAGATAAGGATGTCCTTTACATCAACGCCCACGGCACCGGCACGAAACTCAACGATTCCGCCGAGACCCAGGCTTACAAGAACGCCCTTGGAGACTTCGCTTACAAAGCGCATATCAGCTCAATCAAATCAATGACCGGACACATGTTCGGTGCGGCTGGAGCGGCTGAGGCAATAGCCACCATCCTCGCTATCCGTGACGGAATCTGCCCTCCCACTATCAACCTGGACACTCCCGACCCCGAGTGCGACCTGGACTACACTCCCAACAAGGCTGTCAAGGCGGATATCACCCTCGGGATCTCCGACTCCTTCGGATTCGGAGGCCACGACGCATGCGTCGCATTCAGGAAATGTGAAGACTAAGCCTCTTATCTATGACACAAATACTTAACAAAGAAGATATCAAGAAGTTCCTTCCCCACAGGGAGCCCATGCTCCTTATCGAGGAGGCTTATATCGACGAGCAAGGACTGGCCCACTCCAAGTACACGATCAAGGAGGACGAGTTCTTCACCAGGGGACATTTCCCTGGCAATCCTGTTGTTCCTGGAGTGATCCTCTGCGAGATAATGGCACAGAGTTGCGCGATTCTCGTAAAAGATGAGATTCCCGGAAACATCACCCTCTATGCGGGCATCGACAAGGTCCGTTTCAAGAACTCGGTGAAGCCGGGCGACGTGTGCGAAGTTACCGCCAGCCTTGACGAGAGACGTGGGCAGCTTTTCTTCTGCTCCGCGAAGCTTGAGGTGAACGGGAAGCTTTGCTGCAAGGGAATGCCCTCCTTCGCGTTGGTTCCCATCCAGAAATAAAGATCATGGAATATCGGAGACTTGGCCCTGGAGAGTCCGAGGACCTCTCTTCGAGGATTCTGTACGAGGATAATCATATCCTTGTGTTCAATAAAGTCCCCGGAGAGATCGTCCAAGGGGACAAGACCGGAGACGAATGCCTGGCAGAGACCTTGAAAGCGTATATCGCCCAGAGGGACTCAAAGCCAGGCAAGGTCTTTTTAGGCATCCCGCACCGTCTTGACAGGCCAGTCAGCGGCATAGTCGTCTTCGCCAAGACGTCCAAGGCTCTCTCACGTTTGTCAGAGATGTTCAGAACCGGGGATATGCACAAGACATATTGGGCCTTATGCTGTGGCACACCACCCAATGAGAAGGGAGAGTTGACCGATTGGCTGATAAGGAATGAGAAGATCAACAAGAGTTTCATCGCGAAGGCTGGAGCGAATGGGGCCAAGGAGGCCCGGTTGCGCTATCAGCTCTTGGGAAAGACGGACAGATACTCACTCATTTCCGTACAACTCCTCACAGGGCGCCACCACCAAATACGCTGTCAACTAGCAGCAATGGGTTGTGTGATCAAAGGTGACCTCAAATATGGGGCTCCACGTTCCAATCCGGATGGTGGGATAAGCCTCCACTCCAGGGAAATCCGCTTCACACACCCGGTAAAAAAAGAGGAGATGACGCTTTTGGCGCCACCTCCATCTTCCTGGAAAGGAATTGAGGCTTATCTATAGTCATCTACCTTTTCCCAAGCCTCAGCCGCCTTCTTGCGAGCCGCCTCAGCTTTCTTATCTGCCCTTTGGGCATCCTTCTCGGCCTTCTTCAGGGCCTTTTTCTCTTTAGCCTTGGCCTGCTTCGCCTCTTTCTTTTCCCTGTCTCTAGCCTCCTGGGCTTCCTGATCCGCCCTGGCGTTCGCTATAGCGGCCTCAGTGCCCTCAGAACGCCTGCGGGACTGTGTCCGGTCCTTAGAGGCATCTTTCGCCGAACGCCCCTTGACAGCAGCGTAGCAAACGACCTCGTATCTCCCCCTTGTCTTCTTATAGACAAAGAATGAGTCCACAACATCCTCGTCGGGATACCCGTAAAGAGCGTCTGACCTTGCCTCCGCCTTGGCGACGTTAAGATCCTTATCCGTGGCCTTCCCTATGACCTCGACGGCGTTTCTCGTCGAATACTTGGAAGTCAGATAACCGTTGACCGCATCTTCGAGCTTGATGTTGTCCAAAGATTTGTAGCCCTCTGATTTGAGATGCTTCACCTCAATCTTGGTGTCTTTCTTGGCCTGCTTGACCGCTTTCCTGCTCTGAGCGCCAACCGTTGTGAACGCCATGGCACAAGCAAGAAGGGTAATGATAAATCTTTTCATAACGGAATAATTGAGTCTATCTGATGACAAATATAGAAAAACTATGTCACCTTTCAAACGTATGCTCCCCCAACCACTCCGTTGGTGTCTTTCCCATATTGACTTTGAAGGCCATATTGAACGACACAGAGGAATGGAATCCCGACATCGTTGCCACCTCACCCACCTTCAACCTAGGGTCTTTCTTGAATAAAGAGATGGCGTACTGTATGCGATGATAGTTTATAAACTGACGGAAGTTCCTGCCTGACAGGATGTTGATGGTACGGGACAAGTACAGTTTATTAGAATACATCTCCTCAGCCATATCTTCCATGTGGAAATCAGGGTCAAGAAAAGGTTTCTTCTCGTTCATATAAATCATAACCCTATTGTAAAGATTGTTCATCTTTTTGTCTTCTTCCGCCTTATCGATGAAAGAAGTCCTAAGGTTGCCTTTTATTATGTTTTTCACCTTCTGTTCTGTCATTTCCGGCAGCAGGAATGTCCTCCCCGTAAGATCTTTTTGATAAAGAATGGCGTACAAAAGCATATACATCGCCAGGCATGAATAGACCATAATCTCGCCGGCATCACCTGGAAGAATGATGGAACATAGAGACAGGCCCACCATAGCCAGATACACCATAGAATAAATGAATCGGGAATAATCCTCAAGGTTGTGCCATACGGCTATGTTGCGGAAAAACATCCTTATTCCACCTAATCTCTTGATCACCACCGCGACAAAGTATGCCGCGAACACAGTAAGTATCACAATGTAGGAGAAAAACTCTCTCTCAGATCTGAAGGAGAAACTTCTGGAAGAGACAAACAGAGAGAAGACAAAGGAGATGGCGATGGCTCCATCCAAGGCTATCACCGCCCCAAGAGACTTTCCAGCCTTCTCGAAAGAGCAAGGATAAAGGAGAAGTATCTCCACAGCGGCCATTATATCCAATAACAGATAACGTGACTCCGGAGGATATGCCCCCATCATCTCCATGATGACTAGAGTGACCCCTGTAGCTCCCGCCATGATCCTGATTACAAACCGAGGGGTAAGATGCGCCTTGTTTTTATTGAAATCATGAAAAAAGAAAAACAAATACTCGACAATCAGAGAGACCGCGATGATAACCGACATGACGTTCAAGATTAGTTAATAAAAAGTTTTCCGTTTATGCGATGCTGAAATTAATGATAAAAACTAAACAAAACACCCCCTGCGTGGTGGTACGCAGGGGGTATCTTTTCAAAATCGCTTATAAAAAACAGAAATTAAGCTTTTTTATCCTTGATCGTGTCAAATCCTTTACCATAGACACCTGCGACAGAGGAGACTGACAAGAAAGCGTCTGAGTCTATCTGCTTCACCGCCCTGAGCAACATGTTCACATCCGTTTTGCGAGTGATGACCATAAGGACAGAGGACTCCTGTTTTGTATACCATCCTTTCCCGTCGAGGATTGTCACTCCACGATGGAAATCCCGTGCTATCATGTCAGCGATATCCTCATGGTGATGTGACATGATGAATATCTGCACGCTCTGTTTTGACCCAGCCAGATAAAGATCCGCAACATTACCGCACACGGTGACGATAATCATTCCGTATACGGCTGTGATGAACTTATCCACAAATGGAAGTCGTTGTCCATCAGCAGTATAGGAGGGTACAAGGAGAGATGATGCGATGATGAACACATCAATCAACAGGATCACCTTTCCAGGAGAGATGTTGTGGAACTTCGTGATAATGAGAGCTATGATGTCCGTACCTCCGGTACTGCCGCCTTGAGAGATGGACATCCCTATTCCGAAACCGGCCATCGAACCTCCAATTATGGAGCAGAGAAGCTTGCCATTTGAAAAAGCGAAATCCTGGATAAACTGAGCCGGGATGATGCTCTGCTCAATATTAAGGCAGAAAGATGCCAGGAATATGGCATATACAGTCTTGATTCCGAAAGAAGGTCCTATAATGAACAACGAGATCAACAACAACAAAGCGTTGATCACGAAATAGGTATAACCCATCTTTATCCCAGTGGCGAATTGGATGATGGCGCTTATACCGGACACTCCACCTCCGAACATGTTGTTCGGAGTGAGGAAGATTGTCCAGCCACAGGTATATATCAGGATTCCAAGCGTGATGAGGATGTACTCCTTAATTGTCCGCAGGATGTTCGTCTGTCTGTTAGCCATTGTTCGATTTCTTTTTACGCATCAATTTGAGACCAGTCTTCATCTCGTCGAAACCCTCTCCATATACAGTGCTCGCTGAAGAGACTGTCACAAAGGCGGAAGGATCTATCTCCTTCACAGTCTTGGTGATTGTATGAAGCTCGGGCTTACGCACCATGATTAGCAGCACTTTTTTGCTCTCACCGGAATACCACCCTTGGGCGTCAAGGGCTGTCACTCCCCTGTTGAGATCATGAATCACGGTGTCCGCTATCTCCTTGTATTTATTGGAGAACACCATAATCTGCCATGTCGAGTTCCGCCCCAGGAGTACCCAATCCACAAAAACCGAGAAGATGACCATGGCGACATCACCATAGACCATATCCTCCACGGTCTTGCCGGGAATCAAGAGTATCGAGGCTATGATGAACACATCCATAGCAAGGAAGACCTTACCCAATGAAACCGGCCAGAACTTATTGACTATCAAGGCGACAATATCCGTTCCTCCAGTGCTTCCGCCTCGAGCGAGGATGCATGTTATGCCGATAGACTCAATGATGGCGGCCACTATCACAAGAAGGAGTTTATTGTCGAAAAACACATGTAGAAACTCCATTCCAGCGAGGAAATCAAGTCCTAAAGTGGAAAGTCCTATAGCGTAAAGGGTCTTGAATCCGAACCCTTTCCCGAGAATGAGGGTTCCGAGCAATATGAGCAAACCATTGATAACAATATAGGACAAGTACACCGGAATGCCTGTGGCGAAATTCAGAATCGTACAGGCTCCTGTCAGACCTCCGCTGGCTATACCATTGGGTATCAGCATGTCCGCCCATGCGAAGGTGTAAAAGAGCACTCCTATGGTTATAACCACATAGTCATCCAGAACGCTCAGGAACGAAGATTTGCTTTTAATCAGCCTCGGGGACATGGTTGAATCACTTTATGACAATATTGACAATTCTACCGGGTACCACTATGATTTTAACTATGCTCTTGTCGCCAACCCACTTGGATGTCTGCTCCATCCCACGGATCTCGGCCTCAACTTCGGCCGGAGTCATAGACTTTGGAAGATCGACCATGAAGCGGGTCTTGCCATTGAAGGAGACAGGGTACTTGACACTCTCTTCAGCGGCCAGTGATGGATTGAATACAGGGAAAGAAGCGTACGTCACGCTATCCTCATGCCCAAGAAGAGACCAAAGCTCCTCAGCGATATGAGGCGCGAACGGCGACAGGAGTATTGTCATGGGTTCCAGAATAGCGCGTTTGCGGCACTTCAAGGCACTAAGGTCATTCAACGCTATCATGAAAGCGCTGACCGTGGTGTTGAAGGAGAAGTGCTCGATGTCATATTCCTCTTTACCAATAAGCTTGTGGAGAACCTTTAGCTCCTCATCGGTAGGCTCCTCATCTGAAACGGCGAGAGAGTCACCGTCAAAGAACATCCTCCAGAACTTCTTGAGGAAGCGGTTTACACCGTCGATACCTTTCGTGTCCCAAGGCTTGCTCTGCTCGAGAGGCCCGAGGAACATCTCGTAAAGCCTCAATGTGTCAGCGCCATAATCGTCGCAAATCTTGTCAGGATTGACAACATTGAACATGGACTTGCTCATCTTCTCCACAGCCCATCCGCAGATGTATTCCCCATTCTCAAGGACAAACTCCGCATCGGCGAACTCCGGCCTCCACGCCCTGAATCCGTCGAGATCGAGTTTGTCGTTCCTCACAAGACTAATGTCCACATGTATCTCGGTAGTCTGGTACTGGTCCTTAAGTCCAAGGGAAACGAACTTGTTGGTCCCGACGATTCGATAAACGAAATTCGAACGTCCCTGAATCATTCCCTGGTTGATGAGCTTGCGGAAAGGCTCGTCCTCGCACACATAGCCGAGATCGAACAGGAACTTGTTCCAGAAGCGGGAATAAATGAGGTGACCCGTGGCATGCTCGGTGCCGCCGATGTAAAGATCGACATCCCTCCAATAAGCATCCACCTCTTTATCCACAAGCGCCTCATCGTTATGGGGATCCATGTATCTGAGATAATATGCGCTGGAACCGGCGAAACCAGGCATGGTGCTGGTCTCAAGAGGATAACCCTTATAAGTCCAGTTCTTTGCCCTGGCGAGCGGCGGCTCACCATTCTCGGTGGGTTTGAACTCGTCTATCTCAGGAAGAGTCAGAGGCAAGTCCTCGAACGGCACCGGAGTAGGAATCCCGTCCTTATAGTAGATCGGGAAGGGCTCACCCCAATACCTCTGACGGCTGAAAATAGCGTCACGTAGCCTGTAGTTGACCTTGGCGTGGCCCAGCCCCTTTTTCTCCACATAATCGATAGCCGCGGGGATGGCGTCCTTAACTTCCATCCCATCCAGGAATCCGGAGTTGACCATCTTGCCTTCCTTGGCGTCGAAACTCGACTCACTCACATCGCAACCTTCGATGATCGGGACAATCGGGAGATTAAATTTCTTGGCGAACACATAGTCCCTGCTGTCATGTGCGGGTACAGCCATGATAGCTCCGGTACCATACCCCGCCAAGACATACTCGGAAATCCAGATGGGAACTCTCTCGCCTGTCAAAGGATTCACTCCATAAGAACCTGAGAAGACTCCCGTGACGGTCTTTGTCTCGGCGATTCTCTCCCGTTCAGTCTTTTTCTTCACATAAGCCAGATAATCAGCCACTTCCTTCTTCTGGCCATCGGTCGTAAGTACCTCAACAAGTTCGCTCTCAGGAGCCAAAACCATAAATGTCACTCCAAAAATAGTGTCCACCCTGGTCGTGAATATGGTGACATCATGCTCGACATCCCCGTTGAAGCACTTGAACATGACCTCGCAGCCTTTAGACTTGCCGATCCAGTTACGCTGCATCTCTTTGAGGGAATCGGTCCAATCAATCCTGTCAAGCCCCTCAAGCAGCCTTCCGGCATACGCTGAGACCCTCAACTGCCACTGCATCATCTTTTTCTGCTCAACAGGGAAGCCTCCCCTGACCGAGAGTCCGTCTTTAACCTCGTCATTGGCCAAAACAGTACCGAGACCGGCGCACCAGTTTACTGATGTCTCACCTTGATAAGCGATACGATAATTCATCAGCATGTCGGACTTCTCCTTGTCAGAGAACGACTTCCAATGATCAGCGGAGAAAGGCTCATGATCGGAGCAAGCCGCATTGACAGCGGCGTCGCCTCCTTTCTCGAAAGCGGCGACAAGGTCCTCAATGGGACGGGCCTTGTCAAGATCAATATCATACCAGCTTCCGAACATCTTCAGGAAGGCCCACTGCGTCCACTTGTAGTAAGCGGGGTCGCAAGTGCGGACCTCACGGTCCCAATCATAGGAGAAACCGATCCTGTCCATCTGCTGGCGGTAGCGGTTTATATTCTTCACGGTCGTGACCTCAGGATGCTGGCCTGTCTGGATGGCATACTGCTCTGCGGGAAGTCCAAAGGCGTCATAACCCATGGGATGGAGGACATTGAAGCCCTTCAATCTCTTGTACCTGGAGAAAATGTCACTGGCGATATAACCCAGGGGATGCCCTACATGCAACCCGGCTCCAGAAGGGTAAGGGAACATGTCGAGAACATAGAACTTAGGTTTCGACGGGTCCGCCTTGGTCTTGAAAGTACCTTTCTCCGCCCAATAAGCCTGCCACTTGCTTTCAATTGTCCTGAAATCGTAATCCATTATCTGTCTGTTATTTCTGAATATCAATACTTTTTCAAACCGAAACTCTTGGTCCCTTTTTTCTCCAAGCGGAATTCAACGTAAAGGGACATCTCCGAGCTGACTTTCTGCCCTCTGACCCTGCCGGGTTTCCATTGGGGAGAGGCGCTTATTATCCTCACAGCCTCATCGTCCAAAAGAGGATCCGCCCCCTTCAGGACTTTCACATTCCTGACCTTACCGTCTTCACCGATCACAAAATCCACAAGCACGCGCCCCTGGATGCCCTGGCTGATAGCTTCCTCGGGATATTTCATATAAGAATACACCCATTTCTGAAGGAACACTTTCGGGTCGTCACTCCCGAGGAAAGAAGGCTTGATGTCGCAATCGTAATATGGTACGGCATCAGGCACACCTCCAGTCAATTTGACCACATCGGAAGGGTTGAATATCGGCTTCGGCCCACCCGCAAGAGCGATCGCATAGCTGTAAATGAACTCAAGTTCCCTCTCCATCGTCTCATAGTCTATGATTGACTGGGTGTCACGCTCTGTGTCATGAGCCGGATACCTGCCAGTCGTGAATAAGACCGAAGGAATCTTCTTGTCATAAAACGCTATATGATCTGAAGGGTACGGCTCTTGCGCCGTGATGGTCGGTCTGATAGGCTGCAACTCGTTGGAGAGGGCCTCTGCGATCGCGTTCATGTCGGCATTTGAGGCGGTATATGCGAAGAAACCGTCAGAGCCGGTGCCGAGCATGTCCAAATTGATCATGGCGTCAATATTGGAAACATCAGAGAACGACCTGTTCAGGAAATACCAGGAACCGGCGAATGCCTCCCTTGAGGCACCGAAAGCGACCAGCAGGACAGACCTGCGAAGCAAGGCCTTATTGGTCTTGAGCATCCTAGCGAGCTCAAGCATCATGGCCACACCTGACGCGTTCCCGTTTGCCCCGTAATAAATCTTCTCAACCTTCACGCCATCCACAGTCATAGACCCCGTGCCAAGGTTATCCATCCTGGCGCCTATGACTATATAATTATCCCTCAAAGCCTTGTCACCTCCTTGAATGAAAGCGCACACATTCCTTGAGACAAGGGTATCGCCATTCTCTTGACGTATTCCGAAAGGATCTCCTCCATCCTGTGAAATCACATCGATCCCATAGGATTTCAATGTCTCTGTGATATAATCCGCAGTGAGTTTCTCGCCTTCAGAACCGGCCTTACGGCCTTCCATCATAGCGGAAGAGATGGTCGTCACATGCTCCTTGAAAGCGGATACTGTCTCGCTGTCGCCCAAGTCCGAATAACCGGTCTTGTACTGAGCATTGACTGTTAAAGCCAACAAAAAGGCAATGGCTGTTATGAGAGCTTTTCTGGTCATTATTTCTTTCTGTCTAAAATCCAGACGCCCTCAGGGCAAAAATCCTGCCCTTTCAACTCTTTCATGAAAGCTTTAACCTCCTCAGGATCATCAGTCCCCCCGATACCGACGGCGGTGCGCCCCTCTGTGAAGCCGAAGAACTCCGGCTCATACCCATAGGCCTTGATACGCTCGGCATATTTGACAGCGTTATCTTTGCTAGAGAATGCTCCCATAATCACATAATAACGCTTCTTTTCCGCCTTTTTCCCTGTCACCCCCGACTTCTCTTCTGTCATCCCAGGCTTGATCGGGGATCCGGCGGGATGATCGGTCACGGCCGAGTCCATCCTCGCTTCGCCTTGCTCCGCTGCGGCTGAGTACGGCCTTTGCCCGTCGTCCCGCCGGTCAGGAGCCGATACCTCTTCTTCCTGATAGGAGCGAAGGATCTTCTCGCGCTTTACCTCGATATCCTTCGAAGTCGGCCTCCCAGCCAACATACGGAAGAAATCGCACCCCGACGCCATCATGGCGACGGACAGCAAGACAACAGCGATCTGGAGAACCTTTCTCATTATTCAGCCGAACCTTGAACAAAAGCTATAATCTCGCCCTTGGCGACCTTGTCTCCCTGCTTACCGAGGACAGCCACAACACGGCCATCCACCGCGGGAACAATCTCTTCCATCCCGTAATATGTCTGGACAAAGCCCATTCCCTTGCCAGCCTTGACCTCAGTCCCAGCTACAGGAGCCTTGGAATCATCGTCAACATCGACCTGCCACAAGAGTTGGCCCTTGACAGGTGCCTGAACGGGAACAGCATGGGGATAACGACGGGTGTATTCCTCCACATCGAAAGCGGGCATCTCAACCACGGGACGGGTAACCACTATCGGTGCGCCAGCCTTGGCTTTGAAATCCTCAAGCTCCTTGTTGAAGCGCTCTTTGGCGATGCCGCTCTTGTAGTCGCGGTACTGACGCTCATGCATGGCCATCTCGAAGAGTTCCTCGTCATCCTCACCATAATCCCAGCCTTCCTCGTCCATCATCTTCCTGAAATGCGGAAGCTCATCGGGATAGTTGTCCTGAGGATTGCCTGTTGAGAACTCCAAACCCTTCTCTTTAGCCAGTTCCACGATCTCCGGAGCGAGAGGACCGGGAAGCTGCCCCATATTGCCTAGAATCATCCCCCAAGTGTCCTTGTCAATGGTGGTCCAGCGAGGTTTGTCATTGAGCATATTGAAGAGATTCATCAAAGCGGTGTTCTTGACATACTGGCTGAAAGGTGTCACGAGAGGCGGATAACCTAAGCGTGGCCATACGTACTCAACCTCCTGGAAGAGCTTGACCATCAATGTGTCAAGGCTCATCTCAGGACGACCGTGCGACCTCTGCGCGGCATTGATGGCTCCTTGGAAGCCCCTGAGGTCAGCCATCATCGAGCCCATCATTCCACCTGGCAGACCGCATCCCACAAGCAATGAGCTCATCTGAGAGTTGGTGGGATTAATCCAGTAGCCAAGGAAGTCGTCAATGAACTTCTGGGTCAAACGGCGCACCTCCATATAGGCGTCCATATTCAAGTCCTTCACAAGGAAACCATCGGCCTTCATCATCTCACGGATGGTGATCACGTCCGGGTGGACCTTGCCCCAAGAAAGAGGCTCGACCGCCACATCAAGATACTCGGCGCCAGCCCTGGCGACCTCAAGCATCGATGCGGGTGAAAAACCTGGGCCGGTGTGGCCATGGTACTGGACCACGATGTGGGGATATTTCTTCTTTATGTCCCTGACGAGTTCCCCGAGGAAGGTAGGACGGCCGATTCCGGCCATATCCTTGAGGCATATCTCATCACAACCATACTCCACGACCTTGTCGACAATCCCCATGTAGTATTCCACTGTGTGGACAGGAGAATTCGTTATCGAAAGCGCTACCTGCGAGATCATCCCTCCTTTCTTCGCTCCCTCTACCGAGCCGCGGAGATTGCGATGGTCATTGAGACCGCAGAAAGAGCGGGCGATGTCCGTGCCTTGCTTCTTCTTCACCTTGAACATCAGGTCCCTGACATCCCTCGGCACGGGATTCATCCTCAGAGCGTTAAGTCCCCTTTCAAGCATATGTGTCTGGATGCCGGCCTTATGGAAGGGTGCCGTCCACTTGCGTACCGCCACATTGGGGTTCTCCCCAAAAAGAAGGTTAACCTGCTCAAAGGCGCCTCCATTAGTCTCAACCCGGTCGAAACAACCCATATCGATGATCGCTGGAGCGACCTCGCAAAGCTGATCCACCCTCGGGACATATTTGCCCGAGCTCTGCCACATGTCCCTGTACACCAGGGAGAACTTTATCTCTTTAGCCATATGAATAACTCCTTTAAACTACAAATATACTCATTTTTCACTATCTTTAGAGAGTTTTCAGACTCAAACTTGAGAAAGCGATGAGAAAGATCTTAATGAGCTCGTTTCTGGCAGTGACATGCCTTCTTTCCTTCCAGATTCTCATGGCAGGAAGAACCATTCCCGAACCATGCGCCCACCCCAGACTCGTGATGAGGGCGGGAGAGGAGATAGCCGTCAAGGAAGCTGTCGGAAAAGGCGGGATCATGGCTGAAGCATATTCCTACATCAAGTTATTCTCCGACAATCTTCTTACAGAACCACCTCTGGAACGGAAAATGACTGGACGTCGGCTGCTGAGTGTCTCCCGCCAGGCACTCAAAAGGGTGTTCTACCTCTCCACAATGTACAGGTTGGAAGGAGATAAGAAGTATTCAGACCGGGCGGTGAGCGAGATGCTCGCGCTCTGCCGTTTCAGCGACTGGAACCCCTCTCATTTCCTGGATGTCGGTGAGATGACGATGGCGGTCTCGATAGGATACGACTGGTTGCACGATGTCATGAGTGAGGCCGAAAGGGCTGAGATTCGTGAATCTATCCTGAGCAAAGGATTACGCACCTCGGAAGGACAATGGTTCTTCACTTCCAACAACAATTGGAATCAAGTCTGCAACGCCGGAATGGTCTACGGCGCCCTGGCGATATACGAGGACATCCCGGAAGAGGCAAAGGCGATGATATCCAAATGCCTGGATTCCAATCCCATAAGCTTAGCCAGCTACTCTGAGGAAGGCTGCTATCCCGAGGGTTACGGCTACTGGGCATACGGCACATCTTTCCAGGTCATGTTGATCTCGGCTCTTGAGAGCGCCTTCGGCAGCGACCTCGGGCTAATGGACGGGCAAGAGAGATTCTATAATTCCTCTCGGTTCATCAGTATGATGAGCACCCCCATGCACAATGTTTTCAGCTATTTCGACGGCGGAAGAAGACAGAATTTCCAGCACATCCAGGCTTGGATGGCGACAAAGACAAAAGACCTTTCCGTTCTATACCCCGAGCTCACTTTCCATTCTGATCGGGGGCTCATCATGCACGACGAGGATAGGCTGTTCCCCATGTTCCTGATCGCCGGACGATTGATAGATTTCGATGCGATTCCGAAGCCTGAGGACAATTTCTACATTTGCTCAGGACTTGAGCCCATGTTCATCTACAGGAGCGGATGGGACAACAAGAACGACACTTATCTGGCCGTCAAAGGTGGTCGAGCGGCAGACAATCACGGTCATATCGACACCGGGTCATTCTTTTTCGAAAGCGATGGGGTGAGCTGGGCGATCGATCTCGGCAGCCAGAATTACAACTCGCTTGAGACCCGGGGAGTCAACCTGTGGGCGATGGATCAGGAAAGCCAGCGCTGGGATGTTTTCAGGATTGGGGCGGAGTCACATAACATCCTGACCATCAAAGGCAAGAGACCCATCGTAGATGTCCGGATTCCAATTCGAGATGTTTGGGAGAAGAAGTCCAAGAAAGGCTGCGGTCTCCCTATGACCACTTTCTACGGAGGCGACCTGGACTCCTGTTACAGAAAGGTCTATCTTGACAAGAAAGACAATCTCCATGTCGAGGATTTCTTCATCGGTGGCGAGACCAAGCAGAACCTTTTCTGGACCATGTGCACCGAGGCTGAGGCGCGGATTCTCGGACCTGCGGCGATAGAACTTAAAAAAGACGGTAAGACCAGGATATTGAGATTATCCACAAAGCATTACGCCAGCCCACGCATATGGCCCACGGCTCCACGGCACGACTACGACGCCGACAATCCCGGAACCTGTCTCGTAGGCTTTGAGATCAAGAACGTCCAGCCCCACGAGAAAGTCTCCATAAAGGTGACATTATAACATCCCCGAATCTTCGAAGAGCCGGCGGTAAACGTCGGCTTTTTTCTGTATCGGGAGGGGGTATGCCCGGGAGGTGGAGGGCATGCGATAAAGACGCATATTCCTTCCCTCAAAACTAAACTCTGAATAATCTCCTACAGCCGGAGCCTCTGTCCCGAAAGCCTCGCAAAGTGTTTGGGCCGCCTTTTCTCCGGTGACCACAATCGCCTCACAGAGCGGTATTCTACGCAGAAGTGCAGGAATGTCAGTAGGTTCCACAACTTCCAGAAACTTGTCGGAAGCGTTGTCCTTGAGCCGGCGCACAGCTGTGGCGGTATCGAACATCGCTATTCCCTTATCTGAGCAGAACTCCTTGATCTCCTGGATCTTGAACTTCTTGGCGTGGATGTCCACAAACCTATCGCGGTCGTCAAAGAACAATATCCCGATGATCCTCCAGAAATCATTGATGAAATTCGGGTAATAGAACTCCATGCTCCAGCGCTTGGGCTGAGGAGGGAAACTCCCCAGCATCAGCACCTTAGCCCCTTCTGGCAAGAAAGGTTCAAAAGGATGTCGCTCGACAGGGATGTCCATCGTCAGGCCTTAAGGAATATTCCCTTCTTGTACATGAGCCTCATGATGAGGAAGAGAATCGTGACGTTGCCCAAGGTGATGATCAGTTGATAATAGTCTCCGGTCAGATGGGAGAACCCATGGAGCAGGGACTTGCTGACGGAAGAGAAATTGATTACCTCTCCGATGCAGTAAGCCGCTATCGAGTTCATACCGAAGAACTTCAACCAATTCAAGCCTTTGCTCTTGCCCCACACATCAACAATCAGGTAAACTAAAGCCAGTGCCAAGCTACAGAAACCAGCCGAATAAAGAGTCATTGAACTGCTCCAGATCTTTTTGATGCAAGGGAACCAGGAGTCAAGAGCGATACCAAGAATGATAAGTGATACTCCGGTTGCCGCGAGCACATATCCCCTCATCGCTTTTCTCCATGTCTCATCTTTCAGGATGCTGCCAGCATAACAGCCTAACATCACGGTAACGATGAAATTGAGACTACTGAGGATCCAAGTGTATTGATAGCCCTCGTTCCATGCCCAGGTCCCGTCAGGGTTCCAAATCACCCCGTCGCGGTGGGATCCCAGCACAGCCTTGTCGATCACCATCGCGATATTCCCTTGCGGGTCTAGATTCATGTGCCCGAAAATGACAAACACGAGGATATACAAAAGGAAACATGCCGTGCCGAATATCCAACTCCCTTTCTTGCCTAAATAAACGAACGCCAAGGCGGCGAAAACATAGCCGACAGCGATGGCTTGAAGCGTGTTCGCGAACGGGTGGAACACTTTGAAATCGAGATTCAGCAGGTTCCCTTGCACGATCCAGCCCAAGAAGAACAACAGTGCGAAGCGCTTTAAAAGCTTTAGATGGAACGCCTTACCTGGTTTCTCCCCTTCCCTGTATTTAGCCATGGAGAACGGGATGGTCGCCCCTGACATGAACATGAACAAGGGCATTATTATATCCCAGAGCACAAACCCTTCCCAAGAGACATGGGTGACCTGGTGGCGGACCCCATCCCACGCGGGAGACTGGTTGATACTCAAGAAAGTATGGATAAGCGGGCCTGCGACGAGGAGAAGGAACAGGTCCATTCCACGCAGGATGTCGAGTGAAGCTAGTCTTTTCTTTGGGTCCATTTTAATTGGCGGAATCAAACTCTTCTATGATCTTCTCAGCCTTTGCATAACCATCTGCAGGAGCTTTCCACATGATGGCGAAAACCAAGCAACCGAGAATACCGAACGCGATCGCCACGGCAAACACGGTGTTCCAACCGAAAGACTTGGCGATCATACCGAAAGCAAGTCCGGAAACAGTCGTGCTGGCGTAACCGAATATTCCGAGAATACCATTCGCGGAAGCGGCGGCTCGCTTGGTCGCCTGGTTGGAAGCGGCTATTCCGGTGAGCGCCTGGGGGCCATAAATGAAGAAACTGGACATGATTAGGAAGAATATCGCCAATCCGGTGTTGGATTGCGGCATCCTCCAGAAAGCGAAGAAACACAATGTGGCCATCACCATGAATATCAAACAAGTATGGTGCGCCTTACTCTTGAAGAAGCGGTCCGTCACCCATCCAGCCAGCAGGGTGCCGATGATGCCTCCGACTATCTCGGAAGCGGCCACGACATTCGCAGCAGTGGCAATCGGAAGCTGCTTATAATCAGTTAGGAACATAGATCCCCAGTCAAGGATCGTGAATCTTATGACATAGACGCAGAAATTGGAGACCGCGAGGATCCAAATCATCGGGTTTCGGAAAACCATCTTCTTCAGAAGCACCTTGTACAGGGCATGGGCATGCTCCGGGGTCTCGGTCTTCTCTTCGACAGGTTTTGATGTGATATGCTCGTCAAGAAGTTCCGGACTCGGAAGCCCAACATCTGATGGGGAATTCTTCAGGCCAAAGAACAGTAGGAAACTGCCGGCGGCCGCTAGAATGGCGGGAATGAAGAAGCACCACTGCCAGGCCTCATAGCCAAAACGCCCGAGGATGAATGTTCCGATCAGAACGGCCACAAGACCCGCTCCAATAGAGTGGGAACTGTTCCATACACTCTGCTTCGTGGCCAACTCGGAAGGCTTGATCCAATGGGCCATAAGGCTGCCGCAAGGAGGATAGCCCATCCCTTGGGTAAAACCGTTGATAAGCCACAGGGAACCAATGAAATAGACCAAACCGACAGTGGCTTTACCGCTAGCGTCCATATAATGGAACAGCCCGTTCATCTGGGGGCTGAGGCCTATTACGAAGTTCACTACCGCTGAGAGCAGAAGTCCCAGTCCCATAATGAATTTCTTCGAGCGTGCCCGATCGGAGATGAATCCGTTGATGAAGCGGGATATTCCATATACTATTCCATTGAGGGTCAAGAATATACCAAGCTGGGTCTCGTCAAGCCCGAGTTCGGATTTCAACGCCGGCATGGCGATGCTGAAATTCTTCCTCACGAAATAGAACAGCGCATAGCCGATCATCAATATGATGAGCGTACGCCACTGCCAATAATTGTATTTTTTCTTGATGCTCTGGTCCATATCACAAATATAGTGAATTCAAGACATTTCAGTTATAGCCCAGGTTCTTCAAAATAATCCGCTATAGCGGCGGCGATGCTTGTTCCGAAGACTCGGGCAGACTCGGGGTTGACCTCCGTTCCTCTCGCATTGGCGAATGGAATCTCGAAACAGCAGCACACCTGCGCCCCCGGTGCGTTTATCCTAGCCCATTGGAGACTTGACAGTCCCTGGGCATAGTTCTGATTGGTGTTCCAGTTGGTTCCGAAGGGGATATTTCCTGAAACCTGATAGGGCAATCCTTTAGCTTCTTTCTCGACAAGACTCAGGAAATGATCCTCCGCCTCAACATTCGGAGTTATCGCAGGGTCCCCGCGAGGACAGTAAACGTGCTCGTTATTCAGTTCTCCATATATCCAAGGACAGTGGAGGTCAAGGATTATCTCCGGACACTTTTCCTTCCAAAGCTCTGTGAGAGCTTTTGTCTCAGGATAAAGGAACTCAGTGTAGTCCCTGTTATGGTCGTGAGGACGGCGGTTCTTACCTTGGTCACCATTCATTGCCCCATCATAGTCCACGAAAGGCACAATGGTCAGTTCCACATTGTCCCTCAACCATTTACCAGCCTCATCATCAGCGAGGAAGCCTTTAACAATGCCCTCCATCACATAAGAGGCCATAGTCTCGGAGCAATGGTGACGGGCGGATATCACAACTTTATGCTCCGCCTTCCCATCCCTTCTTCCGATAGTAGCTTGGGGAACATCCTTGCCCTCCCTGCTCTGACATAATACTCCCAACGAGATGTCTTCCTTGTCTATTGAGCTGACAAAGCTGTTCCAGTCGGCCAAAAGATAGGGATGGCACTCGTAGAAATAAACGTCCTTGTCTTTTGGACCGAAGGTCCAGGTAAATGAATACCAATACCTTGACTCATTGCCGGCAAAGGAGAAAGTCTTTCCTTTGTCAAGAGAGACTACCGCTCCCCTCACTCCCACGCAAGCGAAAGGGAACTTGAACACGAGGGTCTTTCCCTGCGCCCCTTGAACCCTCATAGCCCAATAAAACCATTCTCCCTCTGTGTCTCTGAGATCCGGCTTGACATAAACCGTGTCTCCAGACATTTTCTCCACAACGATGTTCCCGGCCGGAAGATTGTCATCGATACGGATTTCCCCTTTGCAGGAAACGAGGGAGAGAATTACTCCTAAAACAAGTGTTTTGAGGATTGTAACCGCTTTCATATCGCCTATCAAATTGTATTAGTACAAATATAAGAATTCGGAATCACATTCGATCACCTAAAATGACACCGTGGTTTCGACAACGCTGCGGAATTAGTATATTTGCGATTAATATGAAAGAAAACTACAATAAGACGCTGTCTGGGGAGCAACGTGAGCGGCTGCGCCACATCAGGCATCTGGCGCTTGACATGGATGGGACTATCTATATGGAGAACAATATATTCCCATTCACCATACCGACGCTGGACGCTCTCAAGGCTGCTGGAGTTGGACATTCATTCTTGACAAACAACCCCACGAAGTCTGTCGGGGACTATGTCTCCAAGTTGGCCAAAATGGGCATTGAGTGCGCCTGGGAGGACATGTACACCACTCCTATAGCCACGATAGATTATATCAAGAAGACTTACCCGGAAGTCAAGAGACTGTTTATGCTCGGGACTCCTAGTATGAGGGCGCAGTTCGTGGAGGCTGGGTTCATTTCATGTGAGGATGATCCCGCTGACAGGCCTGATATGCTGATAGTCGCTTTCGACACGACATTGGTTTATTCAAGGCTCTGCAGGGCCGCTTGGTGGGCGAAGCAAGGAGTTCCCTACATCGCCACTAATCCTGATTGGGTCTGTCCGACTGACGCCGAAACCATCCTTGTGGATTGCGGTTCTCTCCAGAAATGCATCGAGGCAGCCACGGGACGAAAGCCCGACAAGGTTATGGGCAAGCCAGATCCAACGATGCTGGACGGCATCCGCGACCGCCATGGACTACGCCCTGAGGAGATAGCCATGGTCGGGGACAGGATCTACACCGACATCGAGATGGGACGCCGGGCAGGTGCTGTCAGCGTGCTGGTCCTATCAGGTGAGACAACTCTTGAGACTGCTCTTGAAGCCGGGACGGCTGACTTTATCGTCAGGGATCTGGAAGAGCTTGGAGATCTTATTCTAGAAAACCGGAAATAATTGTAAATGAAGATATTATTCATACATGGCCTTGCATCTTCGGGCGCATACAAGATGGCCTCTTCCCTACGGATTCTACTCAAAGGGAGTGAGGTTCTTGCCCCTGACGTGCCGATAGAGCCTTCAGACGCATTGGCCATGCTTGAAGGAATATGTTCAAGTGAGAGACCGGAGCTGATTGTCGGCCATTCCCTGGGCGGTTTTTGGGCACAAAAACTGAGGGGCTTCCGGAAGGTACTTGTCAATCCTGATTTTCACGTCTCCCGCCTTCTGAGAAGCAAGATCGGAGTAATGGAATATCTTTCTCCTAGGCGGGACGGCGCTTTGTCATTCGAGATCACGGAGGAGATTTGTCAAGGTTATGAAGCCTTGGAAGCCGTTCAGTTTGAGGGTCTTGATAATTCAGAAGTTGCCCTTACAACCGGGTTGTTCGCCGACCATGACGAGATGGTTGACTGTTTCGAAGAATTCAATTCGCACTATCCCTGCAGAGGGCACCGCTATTCAGGGACCCATCTTCCTAACTATCCGCAGATAAAACAGTATTTCCTTCCGGTAATTCTCGATGAGATATCTTCTGAATAATAGCACTGACCCGTATTTCAATATGGCTTTGGACGAGTTCTGTCTTGAGAATATCGTCCTGGACGAGCCGTATTTCTACCTATGGCGCAACCGGCCATCAGTCATTATCGGTCTCAACCAAAATGCTTATTCAGAAGTCAATTTGGGATACTTGAATGCGAACGGGATCACCCTGGCGAGGCGTGTCACAGGCGGCGGCGCTGTCTACCACGACCTCCAGAACCTGAACTACACCATCGTTGCCCCCCTTCCCTGTCATCCTGAGCGGTGTCCTGAGCCTGTCGAAGGACGAAGCGAAGGATCTACTCCTTCCCCGATCGTCGATGCCCTCCGCCAACTGGGAGTACCGGCCGAACTCACCGGAAGGAACGACATATTCGTCGAAGGCCGAAAGGTATCTGGCTATGCCAGAAGAGTTTCCAAGCGGCAGGAGATTATCCATGGGACTTTGATGTATGACGTGGATATAGACACCCTCACCCATGTTTTGGACACTCCGGAATCAAAGCTTAACGCAAAAGGAATTGGATCCGTCAAAAGCAGGGTAGCCAACCTGAAGGACTATCTTCCGGGATTCAAGTCTTTGGATGAGGTACAGTCCGCCTTGCAAGACATTCTGGCGAGCGGGGATTGTCAAATGGAACTAACTGAATCTCAACTCAATGAAGTAAGGATAATGGCCGAAACCAAGTTCGCCACTTGGGACTTCATCTATGGCCGTTCACGTCAGACCGACCTTGTCCGAAGCGCCAAACTCCCTTGCGGGACCGTCGAAGCCGCTATCAGCCTGGACAGGGGCATCATCACAGACATTTCATTCAGTGGAGACTTTTTGTTCGATGAACCTGCGGAAGGACTTGCCGCGGAACTTGTCGGATGCCGCTTCGAATATGACGCCCTCGATTCTGTACTCGGTAAAACCGACGTTTCCCGCTATTTTCGAGACACCACTTATTCTGATGTCCTCGACTTAATATTGCCCTGAACATTCCCAACCTTTCGGGCCGCTTTTACGTCTAACATATGGAACCGCCCTGATAGCGGGAATAATTAATCATTAATCAAAACAGGAAAGATCATTATGGAAGACATCATCCTCCCGATTTTTATGTGCGTAGTCATGCCGGTCGCGATCGTCTGGCTGGTGATGAGGGCAAAACAGAATGAGACGAACAAAATGGCCGAGATAATGCTTAAGGCAATCGAGGCGGGCATTCCCTTAGACCCTGACTTCTTTAAAACACAAACTCGAACCCTGCAAAAGAGCCTCAAGGAAAGGCAACTTGGCTGGTTGACCGCTGCTTGTATTCTGATCGCTTTGGGGCTTGGCTCTATTCTGGTCGGAGCTATTATCATCCTGATAAACAATTGGACATATGATACCGCTCCGACAGCATATTCGTTGTTAACCTTCGCAGGCGGACTCGTGCTTGTGATCGGGATAGCGCTTCTGGTAGTTTACTTTATCAGGAAAAGGATTCTCGCAAAGGAGCTCGAAGCCGAGAGACAAGCACTGGAAGCGTCAATGGAGAAATGACCGAGGAGCGGTTCATCGACCTTGTCAGAGTTGAGCAGGAACCCCTGAGACGGTTTCTGCTTGCTTTGTGTGGCGGTGATTCCGCCCTGGCCGATGATCTGGCACAAGACGCTATCGCGCGGGCATATGTGGCGTCAGGATCATATCTTGGACTATCTTCTTTCCGCACCTGGCTTTTCAAGATAGCCTACAACTGCTATGTTGACTATAGCAGGAAGAAACATCCGGAACTGGTTTCAATAGAAGGGAAAGACACGTGGAATCTTCCCGCTGAAGAAACGTCTGACGCCGCTTTCCGTTACCAACAAATCAATCAGGCACTTGAACGGCTCCCAGAAAAGGAGAAAGCCGTCATCATCTTATTTTATTATGAAGATAGGAGCATCAAGGAAACAGCATCTATCCTAGGTATCCCTTCCGGAACCGTCAAGTATCATCTGTCGATGGGAAGGGCCCATCTTAAAAAACTGATAAGTTTATGAACGATAATGACTTAAATATACTCCTCAAGACAAACAAACCGGTTGTGAAAGACGATCCGGCTTTCATGCTTAAAGCCAGACAAAGGGTGAATGCTGTCGAAGGAATCAAGAATGAAGTCGACCGTCAACGGAGACACGGGCTAATCACCCTGTCAGTTACCCTGCTCATAGGAGTGGCAGCTGGGATAATAATCACGGTTTGCCTACTTCTGGCCCCTATTGACAGAATACTCGCTTTCGTCGAAAAATGGAAACTGTTTCTCGGAATCGCTGTCTCAGTTGCGTTCGCTTTGATTTTCATTATTCTTGGAGACAACTCACTGTTGAAAATCAATAAGTTACGACTTTTACCACCTTTGATAAACGACAGGCTAAATCACTCAACTAATTGATATTCAACACTGTTTTGTCTCCGCGACAGCATAACAAACGACCCGGGCTGTCGCCCGGGTCGTTTCGTAAATCCGTTAATAAGAGCTCTACAGCTGGTCGGCGTGGCTGAGAAGATAATCCTCGGCCTCGATGTTCCACAGGCCGTGATGGGCCTTGCAGAGACGGTCGAGCTCAGCGTAGACCGGATTGGTCTTGCCCTTCTCCTCGAACTCCGTGATCGCTGTCAAAGGCATCTCGATGTGGGTATAAACCAACTTCTTACCTCCTTTGATTTCCGGAAGATGCAAAGTGGTCTCAGGCACAACGTTCAGGCCTCCAATATGGGTGACAAGACCAGCCGGATCCATCCCCTTGCCCATAAGGTCTAGGGCCTCCTTCATGTCATCTGTGTTGCCACCACTGGTTCCAACGATATGGGTGGAGGCATAATGGACATTGTAGAAATTCAGCGGAGCCTTGAAATCAGCGCGTCCAGGGCCAGAGAAGAAGTTAAGGCAGCCATCCTGACCGAGAATATCGTCTCCCTGCTCGATAACAGCAGGAACCGGAGCCATGACAACGACCTCGTCGTAGCCGGTACCGCCGGTCAGTCCGCGTAGGTATTCAGCAGGATTCTCCACCACACCTGTATTAACATAACGGAGGTCTATTCCTCTGGAAGCGGCGAACTCCTTGGTATACAATGTCGCTGCCCTGTCCAGACGGGCCTGGTCAATGTCGGTCACGACAAACAGAGATGGCCGGCGATCCTCACGGCGCAGGACATAGTTGATCATCGCGAGACCCATAGGGCCGACACCGGCCAACAGAGCCATCTTGCCACCATCCTTGATCTCCATCTTATGGACATATGATCCGGGAGTCGTGTGATAGCAAGCATGCATAGCGCCTATTACGCAGGATAGGGGCTCGCTCAATGAGGCCGGATAGAAACCCGGGCCGTTATAAGGAAGAAGGCAACCCTGTTCCATAACCTCGGCGGGGATAATGATATAAGTCGCGTCACCTCCGATGTACCTGTAGGAATATCCAGGAGCTGAAAGCACTCCGACCGGACCTCCCTCGTAATTGAGGGCGGGCTGGATTGAGAACTTGTCCCCAGGCTTGAACTGATCCTTCCACTTGGAGCCAACCTCAACGATCTCTCCGGCGAACTCGTGACCGATAATGGTGGGATGCTCGGCGATGTCGTTCGGGACTCTCTTATGGTCAGTGCCTTGGTGAGAAGATTTATATGACGACATGCAGATGCTGTCGCTGACAACCTTGGCAAGGATCTCGTCATCCTTCATCGCCGGAAGCTCAAACTCATCCAGTCTCAGGTCTTCCTTGCCGTAAAGGCGTACCGCTTTAGTTTTCATAATCAATTAATTAAATACCTTTACGGGCGTGCAGACGCATCTGGGCGACAGTCTGGTTGCTGGTGGGGACATAGTCTTTAAGAGGAACGATCTTCTCATTGATCGCATCGAGGAACCATGACGGCTGAGGGAAGAAGGCTTCCTCAAGCTCGTGGCAAGGAGTGATCCAGTTGCGGGAACCAAGCACCACGGGAGCGGCATCGAGATAATCGAAGGCCATCTCTGAAATGTTGGCCGCAAGGTCGTTGAGATAAGAGCCGCGGGCGCAGGCGTCACCGGCGATGATGATGCGTCCGGTCTTCTTGACAGACTCGATCACCTTGTCGTAGTTGAACGGAACGAGAGAGCGGGCGTCGATAACCTCAGCCTCCATGCCATATTTCTCCTTCAGGATGTCGGCGGCCTCAAGAGCCCTGTAAAGAGTGGCTCCAATGGTGAGGATAGTGATGTCCTTTCCAGCCCTCTTGATGTCAGGCTCACCAATCGGAATCTCATAATATCCTTCCGGAACTCCACCCTCATGGAACTTCTCGGCGATTCCGTAAAGACGCTGACTCTCAAAGAATATAACCGGGTCAGTACCCTGCAAAGCGGCGTTCATAAGACCCTTGGCGTCGTAAGGAGTGACAGGGAAGCAGACCTTCAAGCCAGGGATATGGGTGCAGAGGCTCGTCCAGTCCTGACTGTGCTGGGCACCGTACTTGGAACCAACTGAAACTCTGACGACTACAGGCATCTTGAGAATATTCCCAGACATGGCCTGCCACTTAGGAAGCTGGTTGAATATCTCGTCTCCGCAGCATCCGAGGAAGTCACAGTACATGATCTCTGGAATCACGCGGCCGCCGCACATAGCATAACCGATGGCGGTTCCGATAATTGCCGCCTCAGCGATCGGGCTGTTGAACAGACGGTGATACGGAAGCGCCTCAGTAAGACCGCGATAGACAGCGAAAGCTCCACCCCACTCACGATTCTCCTCGCCATAGGCGATAAGGGAAGCGTCCTTGTAGAAACGATCCACGATAGCCTCGAAGACTCCATCGCGGAAATTGTAGGACTTCATTGAGCTCACGGGCTTTCCATCCTTATCGAGCCAGAAACGCTCCTTGCCGGCAATCTGTTTGACCCTCGGATTCTCCTCGAGAGGCATAAGCACATCGGGCTTGGCATCGGAAAGGGAGTCTATGCTCTGGTTGGAGAACATCATCTCTCCAAGAAGCTCATCTTGCTTCACAAGATCCATCCTAGGGGAAACCTCCTCATCGATAGCGAGTTTGTAGCACTCGAAGATGTTGGAGTTGACCTCGGCGCGGATAGCGTCAAGGGCAGCCTGGTCGGCCACGCCAGCCTCAATCAGCTTCTTTCCAAAGGCGACAATGCAGTCTTCCTTCTCCCAAGCCTCAATCTCTTCCTTGGTGCGGTAAGAGCTCTGGTCGGACGGAGAATGGCCGCTGTAGCGGTAAGTCACGACATCCAGGAGGGCCGGTCCCTTCTTCTCGAGAAGATAGGCCTTCTTGCGATAGAAAGCGTCTATGACAGCGAGAGGGTTGTATCCGTCCACTCTCTCAGCGTCCATGGCGTCAGCCTTGAATCCGGCGCCCAGACGAGCCGGGAAGGTGTAGCCCATGGTCTCACCCTTGGTCTGGCCACCCATGGCGTACTGGTTGTCCATCACGTTGAACAGGACTGGCAGGCCACCCTTCATGTCACCCTCCCAGAGGGTATTGAACTGGTCCATTGAGGCGAAGGTCATACCCTCGAGCACAGGGCCGCGGGCCATTGCACCGTCTCCAAGGTTGGCGACGACGATACCCTTCTTCCTGTTAACCTTCTTGTAAAGAGCCGCTCCAACGGCGATTGAGCCGCTACCACCGACGATGGCGTTGTTCGGATATATTCCGAAAGGAGTGAAGAAGGTGTGCATAGAACCGCCGAGTCCCTTGTTGAAACCGGTTGTGCGGGCGAAAATCTCAGCCACGGCTCCATAGAGCAGGAAGCGGATTCCGAGTTCCTTTGTGTCATTCCCGGAATATGCCTTCTTGGCCACATTCAAAGTGGCTCCATCCCAGAACTCCTCCATAACCTTCTTGAGCTCATCCTCGGGAAGGATCTGAATGGAGCGGAGTCCCTTGGCGAGAATCTCACCGTGAGAACGGTGGCTTCCGAAGATAAAGTCGTCAGTGTCAAGGGCATAAGCCATACCCACCGCAGCGGCCTCCTGGCCGGCGGAAAGGTGGGCGGGACCGGGATTGTTATAGGCTACACCATTGTAACCTCCGGTGGTCTTGACGAGGTTGAGCATGGTCTCAAACTCGCGGATGTAGGACATGTCCCTGAATATCCGGAGAAGATCCTCTTTGGAGAAACGGCCGTCCTTGAGCTCTTCCTTGACGGTCTTGTTGTATTTCATCACCGGAATGACCGGGAGTTTGAGCTCATGTTCCTGGGGACGCAGTGTGACTTCAGGATCGATATATAGCGCTTTAGGCATGGTTTGACTTATTAAATTGTGAATGATGTTTCTTTAATGATCTCTGACACGGTAGGGTGCGGGAAAACCACCTCCTGAAGTTGCTCAAGAGTCATCTCTGTCTCAATAGCGACACAGGCGGCGCTTATGATCTCGGAGCAGGGGTTGCCAAGCATGTGGACACCCAAGACCTCATGATACTTCGCCCCGACGATCACCTTGCATATTCCCTCTCCCCTCTCATTCTCAGCCACGAAACGGCCGGCATAAGCCATGGGGAGCTTGACAACCTTGTAATCAACGCCTTTCGCCTTTGCCTCGGCCTCGGTGAGTCCGACTCCAGCGACCTCAGGATTGGTGTAAACCACTCCAGGAATGGCATTGTAGCGCATCCTATCCTCTTTTCCGAGAATATTATTGACAGCAACCTCACCTTCACGAGAAGCAGTGTGGGCAAGCATTGAGAACCCTGTAACATCACCGGCGGCATACACACCGGGAACATTTGTCTTCATCTTCTCGTCCACCTTGATTCCGTAAGGTCTTCCCGCGGGATTGAGAGCCAACTCAACGCCTATATTCTCAAGGCCGAAGCCCTGGAGATTGGCCCTGCGGCCGACACTGACCAGGATCTTATCACCACTTACACGGCAAACCTTGCCTTCGGGATCCTCGTATACGACGGTATTGCCCTCAATTCCAGTCACCTTGCAACGCAGGCAGAACTGGACGCCTTTCTTCTCATACTGCTTTTGGAGCATATCGCTGATCTCGTCATCAAGAGGACCGAGAATCTTCGGAAGCATCTCAACCACAGTGACTTTTGTGCCAAGTGTGCTGAAGAAGGCGGCGAACTCCATACCAATGACACCGCCGCCGATCACAACAAGTTCCTCAGGACGCTCGGTCATGTCCAGAATCTCACGGTTGGTCACGATTACGTCACCAGCCTCTTTCAGTCCCGGGAACGGAGGGACCGCGGCCTCGGAGCCAGTGCAAATCAAAAGATTCTTGGCCGCATAGACATTCCCGCCAGCCTCGATCTTGATACCCTCGCTGTCTCGTCCCTGGATTGTGGCGTTCTCAGCCACGACCTCGACCTTGTTACCCTTCATCGCGGCTTTCACACCTCCGACAAGTTTCTTGACAACCTTGTTCTTGCGGGCAACGATCTCATCATACTTGAACGAGGGATCGTTCACATAGACTCCATAATGGTCGCCAGTCATGGCGTAATTGTAAACCTTGGCGCTGTACAGAAGGGTCTTGGTGGGGATACAGCCCTCATTTAGGCACACTCCACCAAGCGACTTCCTCTCGAATAGAACCACCTTTAATCCGGCGGCTCCCGCCCTTTCGGCGGCCACATAACCACCGGGGCCGCCACCGATAATCGCTAAATCGTACATATCTGAATTTGAATTATATCCTTATTCGTCAGAACTCAATGTCCAGAGTCTCTATCTCTGTCGCCACTTGTTTGAGGAATCGTGTGGCCTCACCGCCGTCGAGAGCCCTGTGGTCATAGGTCAGCGAAAGACCAAGGTAAGGCACAAACGCGATGACTCCGCCGCCAAGATCCTTCGGGCGAGGGACAATGGTGCCGACTCCGAGAATCCCGCTCTGAGGAAGGTTGATAACGGGGGTGAACCACTCGACACCGAAACCTCCGAGATTGGATACCGTGAAGGACGCAGCCTCAGAAGACAGCAGGTCAGGATTGATACTACCCTTACGGCAATCATCAGCGACCTGCTTGAGAGCCTTGCTCAATTCCGTTATAGAGAGATTCTCGGCGTGCTTGATGCAAGGTACCATAAGTCCGCGCTCAGTGTCAACCGCACATCCGAGATTGACGGTGTTGAATATCCTCATGGAATCGCCGAGGCAGTGGGAATTGACTTTAGGGAATTTTTGGAGAGCCTTGATCACCGCGAAACAGACGAAGTCGTTAATGGTGACATTGGCGTCGATCTTTCCTTCTTCCAGAGCTTTCTTGGCTTTCTTTCGTAGAGCCTGGATCTTTCTCGCGTCAGCGCCGAGCATATGTGTAAGCTGCGCGGAGTTCTGCAGGGAATTGTACATGCTCTTGGCGATGAGCTTGCGCATATTGGACATCTTCTCCACCTGGAACTCGGAGCCTTCTCCGGCGATGTCGGTGTGGGATGGCTTCCATGTCTTGAGGTCGCTTCCCTTCACCATGCCGGCGAGGCCTGTACCGCTCGCTGGGGCCTGCAGGCCACCCTCTGCCATCATGGCCTTGGCAAGGCCTGATCTTGGAGAAGCCGCGGCAGCTATTACATCCCGCTCTATTACCCTGCCTCCAGGGCCGGAACCTGCGACTTGATTCGTGTCCACGCCTTTTTCTTCCGCCAGACGTTTAGCTCTTGGGGATACTCCGGACGGGGATGATGTCCCTCCGGGCACCACTGCCACCCTCGGCACGTTAAGAGGGGGGACCGGAGCTTCGCTCTGCGAAGCGAGCGGTGGGGTCGAGCGGAGCGAGACGGTGCCGGAGGGAGCGTCATCCCCGTCCGGAGCAGCCGCGGCGGGAGCCTCACATCCGGGAGCGAACTCCTCGAAGGACTCACCGGGCTCACCGATGACCATCACGTTGGTCAGGCACGGAATCTCATCATTATCATTGAAAAAACAGGCTAAGACGGTTCCCTCAAACTTCGATTCCTCGTCAAATGAAGCCTTGTCGGTCTCATAGCTGAAAAGGATGTCTCCGACGGCGACCTTGTCGCCCACTTTCTTCTTGAACTCAGTTACGATGCAGCTTTCTACAGATTGCCCCTGCTTGGGCATTATCACTACTTGCGCCATTAATTATGATTTTTATACGGCCCATCAAAAGACCATACAAAGTTAAAATTTCCTGTTGAGATAAAAAAGGATTATATTTGTATGCTTTACACAAAAAGCATTATTCAAACTAAAAATATCAAACACCAAAATGCGATCAACAGAAGATCTGAAGAAGATTGCCTCTCAAGTCAGAAGAGACATCATCAGGATGGTCGCCCTGGCCAAGTCCGGTCATCCGGGCGGTTCCATGAGCAGCACGGATTTCATGACTGCACTCTATTTTGAAGTCATGGATCAGGATCCAGCCACCTGGACCCGTGAGGGAGCTGGTCAGGACACTTTCATCCTCTCCGCCGGGCACCTCACCCCCATGTATTATTCAATCCTCTCAAGAGCCGGATATTTCCCGCTCTCTGAGTTGGCCAGTTTCCGCAAGTTCGGGACCCGTCTCCAGGGACATCCTTCCGTGAGGAAAGGACTTCCGGGAGTGTTCCAGGCCGCGGGATCGCTGGGTCAGGGGCTTTCAGTTGCCGTCGGAATGGCCCTCGGCAAGAAATCCACCAAGGATAATCACAATGTGTACGTGCTTTGTGGTGATGGAGAGTCCGAGGAAGGCCAGATCTGGGAGGCCGCCATGTTCGCCGCCCATCACAAGGTTGACAACCTCATTGCCATGACGGATGTGAACGGACAGCAGATTGATGGAACGACCGAGTCTGTAGCCGGTCTGGGAGACCTTGCCGCGAAATGGCAGGCCTTCGGATGGGAGACCATCTCCGCTGACGGACACGATATGGATAAGATTCTCGAGGCTTTCGCCAAGGCCAAGGAACTGGTCGGCAAAGGCAAGCCTATCATGATCCTGTTCACCACCGAGATGGGGCATGGCGTGGACTTCATGGCCGGTACCCACAAATGGCATGGGAGCGTTCCTAACGACGATCAGTGCAAGGTGGCGTTGGCCCAATTGCCGGAGACTTTGGGAGATTTCTAAAATCAGATTATCATGAAAAAATATACAGATAGAGGAAAGAAAGACACCCGCAGCGGTTTCGGAGAAGGCCTTCTCCAAGCGGGCAAAGCGGATCCAAAGGTCGTGGCTCTGACCGCCGACCTCAAGGGATCCCTCAAAATGGATGCTTTCGCCGCCGAGTTCCCCGACAGGTATTTTGAGTGCGGTATCGCTGAGGCCAATATGATCGGAACCGCCGCCGGAATGGCCCTGACTGGACTTGTTCCTTTCGCCGGCTCTTTCGCCGAGTTCGTCACCGGACGAGTGTATGACCAGATCAGGATGGAAGTCTGCTACGGTAAAGCCAATGTGAAGATAGCTTCCTCACACGCCGGTATCACCCTGGGCGAAGACGGAGCAACCCATCAGACAATGGAGGACATCGCGCTTATGCGCGTCCTTCCCGACATGGTGGTCATCAATCCCTGCGACTGGACCCAGACCAAGAACGCCACCATCGCCGCCGCCAAGTATAACGGTCCCGTGTACCTTCGCTTCGGAAGGCCTAAAGTGGCTGATTTCATGCCGGATGAGCCGTTTGAGATCGGTAAGGCATATGTGCTCAACGAGGGCAAGGACGTGACTATCGTCGCCACCGGACATATGGTCTGGGAGGCTCTCAAAGCCGCTGAGACACTCGAGGCCGAGGGCATCTGCGCGGATGTCATTGACGTAGCCACCATCAAGCCGCTTGACAAAGCCACTATCATCGCCTCAGCGATCAAGACTGGGGCAGTGGTTGTCGCCGAGGAGCACAACATGGCCGGTGGTCTTGGCGAGCTCGTCGCCGGAGTCTTGGCATCGACATCTCCCAAGCCTATCGAGTTTGTCAACGGAAAGGACACATTCGGTCAAAGCGGGACTCCTTCCGAGCTCTTGGCTGCCTATGGGATTGATGCCAACGGTATAGCCGACGCTGCCCGAAGGATTATCGAGCGCAAATAAATTCAAGATTGTAAGGCTCCCCTTCCTAACCGCCGCTTCGCGGCCCCTCCCTAAAGGGCCCCTCCCTCTTAACGTGCCGAGGGTGGCAGTGGTTTGGAAGGGGACCTTACAAATCTTGAATATTATAATCACTCAAAACTAAACAAAACTATGAGAATCAAAGAATTATGTGCGGACGAACGTCCGCGGGAGAAAATGTTCTCCAAAGGGCCACAGGCCCTCAGCAACGCCGAGCTTCTCGCCATACTCATCGGCTCGGGGACCAAGAGAGACAATGTCTTGGTCGTGGCCAACAAACTACTCTCCGCCGCCCAAGGGCGGCTTTCGGGTATCGCCTCAATGGATTCACATGAGATCATGTCAATGGACGGGATCGGTTCAGGCCGGTACGCTTCCATAGCCGCCGCTTTCGAGCTCGGGAGAAGATGCTGCCTGGAAGATCCTGGGGTAGAGAAGGTTCCGCTATGCGACCCTGGAATGGTTTTCAAAATCATGATTCCCCACATGAAAGGACTCGACCACGAGGAGTTTTGGATATTATTCTTAACAAGGGCGAACTACCTGATTCACAAGGAGATGATTAGTTTAGGAGGGCTCTCGGCGACAGTGGTCGACCCTAGGCTCGTGGTAAAAAAAGCTCTGGATAAAAGGGCTTGCGGGATAATCATGGTCCACAACCACCCTTCAGGCAATCCCATGCCAGGAAAAGAGGATCTCGACCAAACCGCTGGTATGAAAAACGCCGCCGGGACTTTCGATATCGCCTTGCTCGATCATATTATCATCTGCGACGACCGCTACTTCAGCTTCGCTGACGATAGGATCTATTTGGCCTGACAAGAAACGACGCAGGCGAAAAATTTGCGCGAGTTGAAATAAATCTTTAATTTTGGTTTCAGTAACCATCCTCTCGAAACCATGAAAGTTATCAACCTGGGAGAGACCAATTCGGCTCTCGGCGACATCATCGCGCAGATACGTGACAGGAAAGTCCAGAAAGACAGTCTCCGCTTCCGTTTCAACCTTGAGAGAATAGGGAGCATCTTCGCTTATGAATTGAGCAAGACCCTGGATTATTCTCAGAAGGAAGTCACCACTCCTCTCGCCACGGCCATGGTCAACACCAGGGACACCAAAATCGTGGCCGCGACCATCCTACGCGCCGGGCTCCCGCTTCATAAGGGTATCATGGATGTTTTTGACAACGCTGAGAGCGCTTTCATCGCCGCATACAGGAAATACGACAAGGCCGATGAGTTCCATATCGCCATCGAGTATTGCACCTGCCCTGCCCTATCAGGAAAGGTCCTGGTACTCGCTGACTCGATGATTGCCTCTGGCGCTTCGATGGAGATAGCCTACGACAAACTCGTTGATCAGGGTGGCAAACCTGTTTTCACCCACTTCATAAGCCCTGTCACAAGTGTTTATGCAGTGGAGTACCTCCAGAAACGTCTTCCAGAGAACACCTGCCTATGGACAGGAGCTATCGACGAGGAGTTGACGAGCCAGTCCTATATCATTCCTGGAATTGGTGACGCGGGAGACCTGGCGTTCGGATCGAAAGCGAATCTATAGCTCTTTTCTGAGTCTTGCCTTGGGAATATCCAATTGGTCGCGGTACTTGGCTATGGTACGGCGAGCCACTTTGTAGCCCTTCTTTCCCATCTCCGCGACCAGCTGGTCGTCAGTCAAAGGCTTGCGTTTGTCCTCAGAATCAACGCAATCCTTAAGAGCTTTCTTGAGCTCCCTGGTTGAGACTTCCTCACCTTCCTGATTCTCAAGGCCCTCAGAGAAGAAATACTTGAGAGGGAAAATCCCGAAATGAGTCTCTATGTACTTGCTGTTGACAACACGAGAGATCGTAGAGATGTCAAACCCGGTCTTCTCGGCTATATCCTTAAGTACCATGGGTTTAAGATGGGACTCATCTCCATCCATGAAGTACTCATGTTGATATTCCAAGATGGCCTCCATCGTGCTCTTCAAGGTGTTGTGACGCTGTTTGAGAGCCTCCACAAACCATTTCGCCGAATCCAGTTTCTGCTTCACGAAAGTAGCGGCCTCTTTGCGCTGGCGGTCCGACGTTCCTTGGCTCTCAGCGAGAAGCTCAGCGTATTTTTTGTTCACACGTATCTCCGGGATAGAGAACCGGGGCATCGAGAGCCTCATCTCCCCATCCTCAATATCAAGCACGAAATCAGGAACAATCTGTTGAGCCTGGTCGTTGTACGAGTCGTCAATCTGACCGCCGGGGGAAGGGTTCAACTTGACTATCCTTGAGATAACAGCCTTCATCTCATCCTCGGAAAGACCAAGCTTCGAGATGATCTTCTGGAAATGCTTGTTGGAAAATTCCTGGAAATAATCCCGTAGGATAGTCTCGGCCAGTTGGACTTCCCTGCTCTGGTTCTGCGCCTTGAGTTGGAGAAGCAGGCACTCCCTCAAATCTCTGGCACCTACCCCTGCCGGCTCAAACTCTTGTATCATGGAAAGCAGGCGCTCCACCTCCTCAGGGCTAGACTCTATATTGGCCCTGAAAGCCAGGTCATCAACTATGCTGTCGACATCCCTGCGAAGGTAACCAGCGGCGTCAAGACTACCGATAATGAAAGCCGCCACATCATGATCGTGCTTCGAGAGGTTTCTGAATCCAAGCTGCTCCAGAAGGCTCTGGGTGAAGCTTTCCTTGACTGAGAAGGTGTTGTACTGAGGACGTTCATCCTTCCCGTAATTATTGACCCGCAACTTATAAGAAGGGATGGGATCATCGGCGTCCATCTCGTCTATAGAGACATCCCTGGGCTCGTCGTCAGAGTCTTCCTTCTCAGGAGCGGGCGAATCATCCAAGACAGGATTGTCTTCCAATTCAGCCTTTACCCGCTGTTCCAGCTCCTGAATCGGCAGCTCAATCAGCTTAATGGTCTGGATCTGAAGTGGGGAAAGCTTCTGAGTCTGCTTGAGTTCGAGTCCTTGCTTGAGCATAACCTAAAAGATTGATCCCACCGGGGGGTAATTGATGGTTTCCTTGACGATGAAGGCGGAAGGGAAAGAGCCCTTCACCTGCTGAAGGAGACGCATGGCCTCCGACTTCGTCCTGAAATCACCCACCGTGACTTTGAAGAAAGGATTTGAATATGTCCTGTAAGCGGCTATGCCCGGATACATTCCCTTGAAACGCCCCATGGCAGCCTCGGACGCCCCCCTGGCATTCTGCTTATTGTCATTGAATATTCTCACACGATAGCCGGATAGTCTCCTCGAAGAGTTGGAGGATATCTGACGGTTCATCGAGGCGAGGATGGCTTCTGACTGATGAACGGTGACGTTCGGAAGCAGATTGAAAATGCTTTTTCCGATAAGGGTCGAGTCCACGGCTGGAGCGAATGACGTCTCCCCCGATTCCTGAGCTCCCGCTCCTATAGACAGGCCAAGGCTCAAGGCCATGGTGAATATTAAAACTAAAAATCTTCTCATTTTCCCTCTGCCATTTGTTTAAGATCCAGATCCTTGAACTTCAAGGTGGTGCCGGCGCCGCTCTTAAGCTTGACCTTCGCCTCCAAATCAGTTGTGAAGCCTTCCAAAGAATTGCCCTGGGCAATCTGCAAAGCTTTCCTGAGGCTCACTCCCTCGCTCAATGTCGCTGAGCATGGCAGGTCATAGACCTTGCTGCATTTCTTGTCGACCTTGATGGTGTCAGCGGTAAAAAAAGCGAAATCCTCGCCTTTGTATTTAAGTATGCCGTTCAGGTCTGTGACCTTGAAAGCGAAAGTGGGATTGTCGATACCCAAAGCGAGAACAGCGTTGATTGTGCGCAGACCGCTGAAAGAGTATGACTCCACCCCCACGGATGTCACTTTAATATCCTTTACCTTCTCGATGCTCCCACACCCGCAAACCACGAGTGACATGGCAACCACCAGGAGGGCTAATAAAATATGAGACAAGTGTTTCCTCATGTCTGGAATACTATTCACGTTCCACAAATATAGGAAAAAATACTTATTAGCTGAAAATTCCATATCTTTGTACATATAGCATTGACATGAATAAGAGAATCTATATTGAGACATACGGATGTCAGATGAACGTCGTTGACTCGGAGGTCATCTTCTCAATCATGAGGAAGGAAGGCTATGAGCGTACGACAGCCATGGAAGATGCTGACATCATTCTTGCCAACACCTGCTCAGTGCGAGACAATGCCGAACAGAGGATATGGGGACGCATCGAGGTATTCCGCAAGATGAAAGAGTCAAATCCGGGAGTGATTGTCGGAATAGTCGGATGCATGGCTGAGAGACTCAAAGAAGAGCTCACCAAGACAGGCAAAGTCGACCTCGTAGCCGGGCCAGACACGTACAGGACAATACCTGACATGATCAAGGAGATCACTCCAGGTAACCCGGCCATCAATGTCCTTCTCTCAAGGGAGGAAACATACGCCGACATAGTCCCTGTCAGGACAGACAAAAACGGCGTCTCCGCATTCATCTCGATTATGAGGGGATGCAACAATGTCTGCTCGTATTGTGTGGTGCCATACACCCGTGGCGCTGAGAGGAGCAGGGATCCTGAGACCATTCTCTCAGAGGCGAGAGAAGTGTTCTCTAGAGGGTACAAAGAGATCACGCTGCTTGGCCAGAATGTGGACTCCTATCTTTGGACAGATGGCCAGAGGCAGGTAGACTTCCCCGATCTTCTGGAGTCGGTCGCCTTGATCGACCCTTCCCTTAGGGTCCGTTTCGCCACCAATCATCCTAAGGACATCAGTGACAAGCTTATCCAGACCATGGCTCGCCATGACAACATCTGCGATCATATTCACCTTCCCGTACAATCCGGCAGCGATAGAATGCTCGAGAAAATGAGAAGACGCTACACAAGGGAATGGTACCTTGATCGTGTCCAAAAGATACGGGAGATTCTTCCGGGGTGCGGCATCACGACTGATGTGATCGCGGGATTCTGCTCTGAGACTGAGGAGGATCACCAAGCCACACTCTCGCTTTTCAAGGAGGTTGCCTTCGATTACGCCTACATGTTCTGTTACTCAGAAAGGCCAGGCACCATAGCTGCCAGACACTACCCTGACGATGTTCCCCAAGAGGTGAAGACCCGCAGGCTTAATGAGATCATAGAGCTGCAAAACCAGCTGAGCCTTGAGAGCAATCGTTCCGATATAGGGAAAACTTTTGAGGTTCTTGTTGAGGGACCTTCCAAAAGGAATCCTGACGAGCTTTGCGGCCGGACCGGCAGTGACAAGATGTGCGTATTCCCTGGTTTAGGCCACAAGGCCGGGGATTATGTCCAAGTGAGGATAGCCGAGTGCACATCCGCCACTTTGCTTGGAACCATAGTTGAATAACACTGAACTAATTAGTATATGGAGAAGTACATACTCGCCTTGGATCAAGGTACGACCAGCTCCAGGGCAATAGTTTTCGACCATGCAGGCAATGCCGTATCGGTCGCCCAGAAAGAATTCACACAGTTTTTCCCTAAACCCGGTTGGGTAGAGCACGATCCGATGGAGATATGGGCCAGCCAGGCCGGAGTCGCCACTGAGGCCATCTCGACCCTCGGACTTACCGGGACTGACATTGCGGCTATCGGCATCACAAACCAAAGGGAGACTACCATCGTCTGGGACGCCGAGACTGGAGAGCCTGTCCACAACGCCATCGTTTGGCAAGACAGAAGAACCGCCGAGTTCTGCGACTCATTGAAAGACAAGGGATTGACTGAAATGATCCGGGAAAAGACAGGATTGATCATCGACGCTTACTTCAGCGGCACGAAGATCCGTTGGATCCTGGAGAACGTTCCCGGAGCCAGGGAGAAGGCTGAATCCGGAAAGCTTCGTTTCGGAACCGTGGACTCATGGCTTGTCTGGAACCTGACCGCCGGAAAAGTGCACGTCACAGATGTCAGCAACGCCTCCAGGACGATGCTGTTCAACATCAACACCCTCCAGTGGGATCAGGAACTTCTTGACCTTCTGGACATTCCCATATCCATGATGCCCGAGGTCCGCTCCTCAAGTGAGGTCTACGGGGAGACCGCCGGATATGGATTCGCGGAAGGTGTGCCGGTGGCAGGTATGGCAGGAGACCAGCAAGCGGCCCTTTTCGGCCAGATGTGCACCGAGCCCGGATCAGTCAAGAACACCTATGGTACAGGCTGCTTCATGCTGATGAACACCGGAACCCAACCCATCATGTCAAAGAACAACCTTCTGACTACCATCGCATGGAAGATCGGGGACACCGTCAACTATGCACTTGAGGGCAGCATATTCGTAGGGGGTTCAGTTGTCCAGTGGCTCAGGGACGGACTCGGAATAATAAAAAGCTCCGCTGATGTGGAAGAGCTCGCCAAGACAGTCCCTGACAATGGCGGTGTCTACTTCGTCCCGGCACTGACCGGCATGGGAGCCCCTTGGTGGGACCAATACGCCAAAGGTGGCATACACGGCATAACCAGAGGAACCACGGCAGGGCATATAGCCCGCGCCGCATTGGAGGGAATAGCCTTCCAGACAATGGACATTGTGGGAGCCATGGAGAAGGATGCGGGAGTCAAACTATCTGAGTTGAAAGTGGATGGAGGGGCTTCCAGGGACAACCTTCTTATGCAATTCCAAGCCGACGTCCTAGGAGCCGACGTGATACGTCCCCAGGTCACCGAGACGACGGCCAAAGGAGCTTGCTATCTCGCCGGATTAGCGGTCGGATTCTGGGAAAGCATCGGGGAGATCAAGAGCCAATGGCTCGCCGAGAGAGTATTCTCTCCTGAGGCGTCCGAAGAGAAAGTCAAAGCATTGAAAGAAGGCTGGGCTGACGCTATCAAAAGGACAATCAACAATCTTTAATATTCAGGGATATGGAAGTGTCATTATGGACCAAATGCGTCTTTGAGTTCATCGGGACGCTCGTGCTAGTGCTAATGGGTGACGGAGTCTGTGCCGCCACTACCCTTGAGAGATCCAAGGCGAAAGGCGCCGGATGGATCGTCATAACCCTTGCTTGGGGCTTCGCGGTGATGGCAGGTGTTTTCATCGCCGGACCATATTCAGGCGCTCATCTCAATCCGGCCGTATCCTTAGGACTGGCGGTGGCAGGGACCTTCCCTTGGAAGGCGGTTCTCCCCTACTGCGTTGCCCAGATGCTCGGTGGATTCTGCGGCGCCGGACTAGTATATCTCTACTACAGAGACCATTACAAACTCTCAACTGATAATCCGGACGGCATCCTCGGCACCTTCTGCACGATGCCGGCGATCGATCACAAGGCTGCTAACCTTTTCTGTGAGATACTCGCGACCTGTGTGCTGATATTCCTTATCCTGGCCATAGGGACAAAAGAGAATACTCCGGCTCTTGGATTAGGTAGCATAGGGGCTTTCCCTGTGACAGCCATTATCATGTCTATCGGCATGTCGTTGGGAGGAACCACCGGTTACGCCTTGAATCCCGCCAGGGATCTCGGTCCCCGCTGCATCCACGCTCTCATACCGCTGAAAGGCAAGCGTGACAGCGGATGGGGCTACAGTTGGGTCCCGGTGGTCGGACCAATGATCGGATGCGTAATCGCCGCCGGAATATACCTTCTAGTATTCTAGTCTGACATCATGCTGCAGCTGGTCGCTACCATCCTGTACATCCTTCTGATCCTTACTGTTGTCGTCGTCATCCTTGTCGACAAAGGAGACTCAGGAAGGAAGTTCGCCTGGTTGTTGATCATCGCGGCGCTACCCGTACTTGGTATCCTTTTGTATTTCCTGGTGGGAATCAACTATCGCCACCATTGGATATTCAACCGAAGGCACCAGAAATACAAGGAATTATTCCTTCAAGGCACTAACGACGCCTTGAACAACATTCTATTCGGTCATGAGGCGGAGTCCCTCGTCAGAGAGGACTTCCGCCTTTTGGCCAGTTTGATGGGCCGGGACGCTTATCCTACCGTCTCCAGTGGAAATGATTTCGAGATCATCACCCAAGGAAGGCGCAAGTTCGAACTGCTTCGCGAGGATATACTTAATGCAAAGGAATACATCCACATGGAGTATTTCAAGTTCGGCAATGATGAGGGAGGAAAAGCGATCAAAGAGCTTCTGATGCGCAAAGCGAGGGAAGGCGTAAGGGTCAGGTTCATCCTGGAGAACATCGCCAATTTCCCGATCAGGCCTAAGTATTACAATGATATGAAAGAGGCCGGGGTCGAGGTCGTAAGGTTCACCAATCCCCGGTCTCATTTCCTCAAGTTCGTGACTTCGATCAACTTCCGCAACCACAGGAAGATAGTTGTTATCGACGGGAAGATCGGATACACCGGAGGAATGAATATCAACGACAATTATTTCAACCGCTGGCGGGACACTCATCTTCGTATCGCAGGCCCTGCCGTGGCCTCCCTACAATACGCTTTTATGGACTCTTGGCTGACCGCTGGCGCCACCATAGACCAGCCGTTAATTGACTATTATCCAGTAGCCATTGCGGCGATGGGAAGTATTGGTGGTTCGGACGCCTCGCTCCGCTCGGCCCCACCGCTCGCATCGCACAGCGATGCTCCGGTCCCCCCTCTTACAGTGCCGAGGGTGGCATGGTCCTCACCCACCAATGCTTCCCCCGCCGCAGTGGCTGAATACGGCCTAAGCTCGGCTGCCGCTCCGGCCGGAAAGCTGGTGCAGATTGTGCCGGATGAGCCTGATTTACCAATGCCAATGCTGCTGTACAGTTACGAGTGGATTATCCAGCATGCAAGGAAATACATCTGGCTCCAGACGCCATATTTCGTCCCTCCGGAACCTGTCCTCGATGCCATGAAAATAGCCGCATTGAGTGGAGTGGACATCAGGATAATGCTGCCAGAACGGGCAGACAATTTCATCACCAGGCCGGCCAACCGGGCATATTATGAGGAGATTCTTCAAGCCGGAGTACGGTTGTTCCTGCGTCAAGGGGAGTTCATACACTCCAAGACAATAGTGTGCGATGACTATCTCTCCAGCATCGGATCCGCGAATATCGACAGTCGTAGCTTTGATATCAATTACGAGATCAACACCTATATTTATGACGAGGAAACGGCCCTCAAGTGCAAAGCGATCTATGAGGCCGACCTCGAGAAAAGCCGTGAGCTGACTCTCGAGGAATGGTCAAGGCGACCTTGGCACAACCGCCTCGCCGAGTCGGTCATACGGCTCCTCTCCCCGTTGCTATAAGAAAATGGAACTAGCTGATAAATAGCAGCTCGCGGTACTTGGGCAGAGGCCATGAGCGGTTGTCCACCCTCTCTTCCAGCTTGTCGATCGGACGACGGAGATCATTAAGAGCCTCGGCTATCTTGTGGTAAGCCACAGCCCTCTCATAAAGGTCCTCGATGGAATTGGCCATCTTGCGGGCCTTCTTCATAGTCTCCGCCTTGGCGCTTATCTCCTCGATATAGCTGTTGATCTGATTGATTAGACCAAGTTCCACGGAGCACCCGGAAGTGTCACCAAAAACAGCCTGGCTCAGAGCGACTTCCTTGAGAAGTTTGCGCTTGTAGTCCAAAGCGGCTGGTATGATATGATTGATGGCCATCCTGACCATGACGCGGGACTCGATCTGCACTTTCTTTATATACATCTCCCATTTAACCTCATTGCGAGCCTCAAGCTCCTTTAAAGTGTAGACCCCGGTCTTCCGGAACATCTCGACCGACTCCGGCCTAGTGAAGACCTTAATCATCTCAGGAACGCTTGTCTCGGTGTCGAGTCCCCTCAAACGAGCCTCCTCCGTCCATTCGGGAGCATATCCATTACCATCGAAACATACAACATCGATAATGGATGCGATGATAGGTTTCAACACATCCATAACCGCGATATTCAACGGCTTACCGGAAGTGAGTTCCTTATCGAGACTCTCCTTGAACGACAATAATTGCTCAGCGACAGCGGCGTTGAGGGTAATCATCGCCCCAGCGCAGTTCGCTGACGACCCCACGGCTCGATACTCAAAACGGTTACCGGTGAAGGCGAAGGGTGAAGTCCTGTTCCGGTCGGTGTTATCCACGAATATTTCCGGAATCTCCACAAGTCCAAGGTTTTTGCCTTTCTTCCCAGCAATCTCAATCGGTGTGTCAGACGGGACTTCCAAAAGCTTGCGCAGGACTCCTGTCATGGTCCTTCCAAGGAAGGCGGAGATGATTGCGGGAGGGGCCTCATTACCGCCCAGGCGGTGAGCGTTCGTGGCGGATGCTATTGAGGCTTTCATCAATGCGTTATGCTTCTGGACAGCAGCAAGGACATTGACGAAGAAAGTCACGAACTGAAGATTGCCCATAGCGTCTTTTCCAGGGGCGAGAAGCATCGTCCCTGTGTCAGTCCCGAGCGACCAGTTATTGTGTTTTCCTGAACCGTTGACCCCCTCGAAGGGCTTCTCGTGAAGGAGTACGACAAAACCATGCTTGCGGGCGATATAATTCATCAGGTTCATCAGAAGCTGGTTCTGGTCATTGGCGAGATTCGCCTCACCATATATGGGAGCCAACTCGAACTGATTTGGAGCCACCTCATTATGGCGTGTCTTAATCGGAATCCCAAGCTTGTGGCCGGTTATCTCAAGGTCTCTCATGAACTCGGCCACTCTTGAAGGGATCGCGCCAAAATAGTGATCATCAAGCTGCTGGTTCTTTGATGACGCATGGCCCATAAGGGTCCGGCCTGTTATCATCAGATCCGGCCTGGCAGCGTAAAGAGACTCGTCCACCAGGAAATACTCCTGCTCCCAGCCGAGATAGGAATACACTTTCCCGACTGATGGTTCGAACAGTTTACAGATCGGCAAGGCAGCGTCACATACAGCTTTAATCGCCTTCTTCAAAGGGGTTTTATAATCCAATGCCTCTCCGGTGTAGGAGATGAACACCGTGGGAATACATAAAGTATCATCCATGATGAATACCGGCGATGTGGGATCCCATGCAGTGTACCCCCTGGCCTCGAAAGTGGCCCTGATGCCCCCGTTGGGGAAGGACGAGGCATCCGGCTCCTGCTGGGCGAGGGACTTCCCATCGAATTTCTCTATCACTCCACCTTTGCCGTCATATTCAATCAGGGAGTCATGCTTCTCTGCTGTGCCTTCAGTCAGAGGCTGGAACCAATGCGTGACGTGGGTCACATGATGTTCCAAAGCCCATTCCTTCATTCCTTCCGCCACCTTGTCAGCGGTCGCCCTGTCCAGCGGCTTGCCGTTGTCAATACAGTCAAGCAATGCCGAGAGTGTGTCTTTGTCGAGATATCTCGCCATTTTCTTGCGGTCAAACACAAGTTCACCGAAATACTCCGACGGCTTACCTTCCGGACACTCAGCCGGAACAGCTTTCTTCTCGAAGGACTCTTTGACGAGATCAAATCTGTCGATACTCATATTGTTCGTTTTATACTTTTTCCCCAATTCAGACAAAGTTAATTATATTTTTGCTATCTTACCATCATGTTAGTGTCAATTATTTCCACGTTGCTGGCGGCAGCTTCCGTCACCGTGTACAACCCAAGGGTTCCGGTCATGGTTGACCGTGAGTATAATGTTGTCTCTGAGATAGTGATCCACAGCGATGACGCCCATCATGCCTCAGGTGAGGTGGAGGTGTCCCTGGAAGGCATTCCTTTAAAAGCGATCAAGGATGTCAGGCTTGTTTACATCGGCACCATCTCCCCGGTAATGTCCCGCACAAAGTCCAATGTGATGAAGTCACACTACAATTATTGGGGCGCTGGACAAGAGGACTGGTACGCCTCTCGCTCAACATCCATAGCAAGTAAGGTCAAGCCAAAATCCAACACCGTCAACCTCTCATTCGACAGGCCTTTAGTCAAAGGGGACAATCATTTCTATGTCAGCATGAACATCAATTCCTCCAAGGTAAATCTCTCAGACACTTTCACTTGCAAGGTCTCTAGAATCACTCTGGACGGACATGAGGTCCCAATTACAGAACAAGGGCCTTCCCAGGGAAGACGCTATGGGATAGCCCTACGAAACCATGGGGACGACGGAGTGGACTCCTACCGGATCCCGGGACTAGCCAGGATGAAGAACGGCAAACTCATAGCCGTATACGACATCCGCTGGAACACCTACTACGATCTCCAGGCCGACATAGACATAGGTTTCCAGACAAGTTCTGACGGAGGAAGGACCTGGAGCAAGATGGGTGTTGCCATGGATTTCGGTGAATATGGCGGACTACCTAAGGATCAGAACGGATGCGGAGATCCATGCGTGCTTGTGGATGACACTACCGGGGATATCTATGTTTTCGCAATATGGGCCCACGGTCTTGAAGGGAGAGCATCCATTTTCTCATCTAAAGACGGTTTTGATCCCATCGATGTGGCGCAGTTGGCAATGGTTAAAAGCACTGATGGTGGCAAGACCTGGTCCACGCCGGTCAGCATAACTCCTTCTGTGAAAAATCCTGCCAGTTCCACCCTGTTCCAGGGTCCCGGATGCGGTATAACGATGTCCGACGGCACTCTCGTGGTTCCTATCCAGGAGTGGGACAAGGACAAGATACCCTCAGCTGGAATCATTTACAGCAAGGATCATGGAGAGACTTGGACAGTGTCCAACATGGCGGTAGACCATGTGTGCGAAGATCAGGTCGTCGAGGTGAGTCCGGGAGTTCTCATGCTCAACATGCGCAACCACGGCAGCCAGGACAGGACCAGGAAAGTGTATGTCTCATCTGATCTCGGCCAGACTTGGACTCCCCATGCCTCCAACGATGTCCTCATCGAACCGGTATGCCAGGCCAGTGTCCTCAAGGCCGGGAACACACTGCTGTTCGCCAATCCCGCATCTACAAAGACAAGGAACATGTTCACTATCAAGGCAAGTGATGATAACGGCGAGACCTGGCCAAGAGAGCTGCTCCTTGACGAGGAAGGCGGCTGGGGATATTCCTGTATGGCCATGATAGACAATGAGACTGTCGGCATCCTCTATGAAGGAAGCCAGTCCCAACTCGTTTTCCAGGCCGTGAAACTGACCGATATCAAGCGCTAAAAGCTTCTTCCAAGGACGCTCTTAAGGGGCCGCTGGCTTAAGCCGGTGGCCCCTTAAAGTATGCGGTGGAAAAATATGTGGAAAAAAATGTAAGATGGTGGAAGAAAGTGGAAAATATTTCCTATCTTTGTGGTCAGCGTGAAAGGCTAAGAAAGATATGATCACATTCATCGGCGAATACACTTCGAAGATTGATGACAAGGGAAGGGTTGTCTTTCCCTCGCCATTCAAATCTTTGATGGATCCCGAAGGTGACATGAGGTTCGTTGTGAAGAAAGACATCTTCGCCCCCTGCCTCGAGATGTACACCTTCGAGGAGTGGGAACGCCAGTCTGAAAAGGTCAAATCCAAGTTGAACATATTTAATCGAGCCCACGCCGCTTTCTGGAGAGAGTACATGCGAGGCCGCGCCGTGGTCGAACCCGACCCCAAGCTCGGACGTGTCTCAATCCCCAAGAAGCTTCTGGAGTCAATTGGTGTAACGAAAGAGGTAGTCTTCTCGGGCAACGATTACAAGATAGAGATCTGGGCAAAGGAAAAGTATGAGGCCAGCGAGATCTCCAATGAGGAATTCTTGAATATCGCCGGACAGCTATCTCAGGAGAGATAGGAGGGCGGGATATGTCAACTTATCATACTCCGGTGCTTTTGGACGAGACTCTCTCGCTCCTTGTCACCAATCCATCAGGAATATACGCAGACGTCACATTCGGAGGCGGTGGTCACACCGCCGGAATCCTTTCACGCTTAAATGAAGACGGTCACGTCATCGCCTTCGATCGTGACGCTGATGCTTTGGAGAACGCTATGGAAGACAAGCGTCTCACTATGGTCCGGGGAGATTTCCGCTTCATCCGGAACTTTGTCCTACAAATCGCCCACGACCGGGAAGACCTACAAGGAAGGCTCGGTGAGGGACTGGACGGGATTCTAGCCGACCTTGGTGTGTCATCCCACCAGTTTGACACCGCCGAGAGAGGCTTCTCGTTCCGATATGACGCTCCCCTGGACATGAGGATGAACAGAGAGGGAGGTTTGACAGCGGCGGATGTCATCAATGATTATCCCAAAGAGGATCTGGAGAGGATATTCAAGATATATGGGGAAGTGGACAACGCCGGAAGGATAGCGTCACTTGTCACTTCCGCCAGGTCTTCATCCAGGATAGAGACCACCGGAGACTTTGACAAGGCGATAGCTCCAGCTGTGCCTTCATTCGCGGAGCACAAGTATCTGGCGAAGGTTTATCAGGCACTGAGAATTGAGGTCAATCATGAGATGAGGTCTCTCGAGAAGTTCCTTCAGGGTGCCGCCGAGTCACTGAAAGTGGGCGGTGTCCTCGCCGTGATCACTTACCACTCCCTTGAGGACAGGATGGTCAAGAACTTCATCAAAGCCGGAAACACGGAAGGAAAAGAAATAAAAGACTTGTTCGGAGCCACCAAGGCCCCGCTTGAGGCGGTGGTCAGGAAGCCGGTGACCCCGACAGAAAATGAGATAGCGACAAACACAAGGGCCAGGAGCGCCAAGCTGCGCGTGGCCAGGAAAGTCGCTGTGAAAGAGGTTAGATAATATGCTTGGAGAGAAGAAACAGAGGAAATGGAAACTGGCCGACATCGGCCTGTGGCTCAAGAACGCCTTCCTTGCCACAATCAAGGGAGAGTTTCTTCTGAGGCTCCATGTCAACAAGTACTTCATCCACATAATCTACACCTTCTTCTTGTTCTGGGTGAGCATCTGGCTGAGCCTCAAGATCGAGAAGACACTCACGAGAGTTGAGGAGAACCGCAAGGCTCTCCAGGACATCGAGATATACCACGCCCAGAAGACGGTCGAGCTCGCCGGAATGGGCAGGATGAGCAAGATAGAAGACATGCTGCGGGATAAAGGTTCGGAGTTGACCATACCCAATAAGCCCGCCGACAGGATAAAATAAAACAGGATGGCGACACAGAGTCAGAATTCAACAAAGAGAGAGAGGGACAGGATCGGAATGATCTTGTACTATCTCTATGCCGCTTTCCTGATCCTTTCGGTCATCCTCGTCGGCAGGATCGCCTACATCCAGTGGTTCTGGAAACCGGACAAGAGCATTGAGAAATATTTCCGGCCAGCAAGTGTCAAATCTGTGATTGATCCAGAGCGTGGAGCCATCATTGGAAGCGACGGCAAGTTGCTCGCTATGTCCACTCCTCTATATGAGTTGTTCATGGACTGCACCGTCCGTAAAGACTATTTCGAGAGCAAAGGAAAGGAAGGGAAGAAGATGGAGTCCGAGTGGCAGGATAAGGCGAAGCTGTTCGCGAAAGGTCTTGAGACAGAGATGGGAGGAGATGGAGAGAACTACTGGAAGCTGATACAGAAAGGACGCAAGGAGGGAGCGAGATACCTCAGGCTAGGACATCCTGTGGACAGGGAGACTTTGCTGCGACTCCAGAAACTGCCCCTTATGGAAGAGGGCCAGTACAAGAGCGGTATCATCGTGAGGAAGAAAGACTCCAGGCAGTACCCTTACGGTAAGCTGGCGATGAGGACCATCGGATATGTCAAAGACAACAGCAACTCCAACGGCAACAATCATATTGGTCTCGAAGGAAAATATGACTACGTCCTCCATGGCAAGGAGGGAGAGATGTGGCTGAGACCTACCGATAACAAGGAAAGAATACAGAATTACGACAGCCTTTATGTCAAGCCTGAGGACGGCTTGGATGTCAGGACAACTCTGGATATCACCATGCAGGACATCGTGGATAAGGCATTGAGGAGACAGATCGAGGACAATAAGGCGATTGAGATGGGCTGTGCCATCATAATGGATGTCAAAACCGGGGCGATCCGCTCAATGGTCAATCTCATGAGAGACTCCACAGACTGGAGCCTCAACGAGACTTTCAATATGGCGATAGGACTCAACTCTGAGCCCGGATCGGTGTTCAAGGCGACCACACTCATGACAGCCCTTGAGGATGGAGTGATAAAGTCTCTGGATGACAGGATCCCGACCAATAATGGCATCCTGCCTGGCTACCCGCCGGATGATCATGTGAGAGGAATGAAGGATATATCCATTCTACATGGATTCGAGATCTCCTCGAACTATGTCTTCAGGTATCTAGCCGTGAAGAATTACGCCGACAACCCCAAGAAGTTCCTCGACAAGCTCTATCTCTATAAATTGGGCCAGGCTTTCGACTTCGACCTTGACGGTCTCCGCGAGCCGGAGATCCCCAACCCGGAGTCTCTCATGTGGAGCGCCACAGATCTGGGTTCCGTGGCGATGGGATATGCCATCAAGGAGACACCTCTCCACATCCTCACTTTCTACAATGCCGTCGCGAACAAAGGCAAGATGATGAAGCCTTATCTCGTTGAGAGCATTGAGCGAGACGGCGTGGTGAAAACCAAGAAAGGACCTGCGGTCCTGAACGCCTCCATTTGCTCCAAAGCCACCGCGGACACCCTCCTGAGGGCCATGAAGGCAGTGACCTCCGATGGCGGAACCGCGGCACTGAGGCTCAAAGGTGCCAAGATGACTGTGGCCGGAAAGACCGGAACCTCAAGGCAGGTGCTCTCCGGAGAGGAAATAAAGAAATACGGCATGAGCTCACCATATGTGACCAAGGACGGTAGCTACCACAACCTCGCCACTTTTGTGGGCTTCTTCCCTGCCGACGAGCCTAAGTACAGCGCGATAATCTGCCTTAAATCATACCTGATCAGGGGCAGCGTGTATGGAGGAGTCCTTCCCGCCGCCGCGATGAGAGAGATTGTGGACGCCATATATGCGCTGGATCCTTCGATGGGTAAAGAATTAACCCCTAAAGGAACCGTCCCCAAGATGGCGCTTGAGACCTCGATGCCTTCATTCACGGATCCGAAAGAGCCTGTGATCCCCGACGTCAATGGTTTGGGACTCAAGGACGCCATATTCATGATAGAAAACAGCGGACTCAAATGTGTTTATTCCGGGACAGGCCATGTGACCTCGCAGGTACCAAAGGCGGGTCAGAAGGCGGCTCCAGGTTCGACAGTCACAATAGGATTGAAATGAGACTTGAGAATATCATAAAGGATTGCGGTTTGATCGAGGTCAAGGGAAGGCTTGACATCGACATCAAAGACGTGTGCGATGATTCCAGGAAAGTATCGGCGGGCTCATTGTTCATCGCCGTGAAAGGACATGGCACAGACGGCCACGCATACATCGGGAAAGCCATCCAGAGCGGAGCCGTAGCCATAGTCTTCGAGGACGGTGACCTCTCTGGGTGCGGCGAAGGAATCACCTTTGTCAAAGTCTCATCCTCTCGCCACGCTTTGGCAATTTTAGCAGCGAACTACTATGACAACCCGTCCAGGAAGCTGTCCTTGGTGGGAATCACCGGCACCAATGGAAAGACGACCACTGTCACACTCCTGTACCACCTGTTCATGGAGCAAGGCTACAATTGCGGTTTGCTCTCAACAATAGCCAATTATGTCGGGACAAGGCGCTTTGAGACAGCCAATACGACGGCTGACCCGATAGTCATCAACTCCCTGATGGCAGAAATGGTGGAAACCGGATGCGAGTATTGCTTCATGGAGGTCAGCTCAATCGGAGTGGAGCAGGAAAGGGTCGCCGGACTGGACTTCAAAGTTGGTATATTCTCAAACCTAACCCACGATCATCTTGACTACCACGGCACATTCGCCGAGTACCTCCGTTGCAAGAAACTCTTTTTCGACAATCTCGGCCCCGGAGCCACAGCGATTATTAACGTTGACGACAAACACGGTGAGGTGATGGTCCAGAACACAAAGGCGAAAGTTGTGACTTTCTCCTGCAGGGGCATCGCTGACCACACATGCCGGGTTCTCGAGGAGAGTTTCGAGGGCATGCTCTTGAAAATTGATGGACGTGAGGCATGGACAAGGCTTGTGGGAAAACACAACGCCAGTAACATCCTAGCCATCTACAGCGCAGCCATGGCGCTCGGGGCTGATCCGGAGGAGACCCTGGTGGCGATCAGCAAGCTTGAACCCGCACCTGGAAGACTGGAAGTGATGAGAGGGCCCAGGAATATATCCGTGGTGATTGACTATGCCCACACTCCTGACGCATTGGACAATGTCCTTAAGACCCTCAGGGAAATTGACAAGGGCAAGGAACTCGTATGCCTGTTCGGCTGCGGAGGCGACCGTGACAGGACAAAGAGACCTGAGATGGCCAAGGTGGCCGAAGGTTATTCTGACAGGATTATCGTGACCTCGGACAACTCCCGCACCGAGAGGACGGAAGACATCCTTGAAGAGATAAAAGCCGGATTCGGAATTGAAGGGTTATCCAAGGCTATATTCATCCCGGACAGGAAGGAGGCGATACGCGCCGCCATCATGTTCGCTTCCGAAGGAGCGATAGTGCTGCTCGCGGGCAAGGGTCACGAGACATATCAAATCATCGGGACAGAGAAGCGTCATTTTGACGAGAGAGAAATTGTCTCAGAGGTGTTCAAACAAATGGAAATAATTGAAAAATAAGTAATTACTATGATATACCACCTTTTCCAATATCTCGAAAGATTCGACATCCCCGGACAGGGTCTTTTCAAATACCTGTCCTTCAGGGCTATGTTGACAAGTGTGACCGCCATGTTGATCGCTTTCTTCATCGGCCGCAGGATCATCTCATGGCTTCAGCGCAAACAGATCGGCGAGACGATCAGGGATCTTGGACTCGAGGGGCAGATGCAGAAGAAGGGCACTCCCACGATGGGTGGTATCATCATCATCATATCCATCGTGGTTCCGGCCTTGCTGTTCTGCGACTTGACCAACGTGTATCTCCAGCTCCTGCTCTTCACCACCCTATGGTGCGGCGCTCTCGGTTTCGCCGATGATTACATCAAGGTTTTCAAGCACAATAAAGAGGGTCTGCACCCGAAAGTAAAGCTTCTCGCACAGCTTATCCTCGGACTTGTGGTAGGAATGACTGTCTGGCTCAGCAACGATATAGTGATCAGGGAGAAAGTGCCCGTGAAAGCAGGCATAGACAATGTCGTGGAGAGAGGTGACAGGACCGCCCTTGACGTGGACTCTGAGACTCTCGTGGCTGAGGATGCGGGGTGGAAGATGGAAAATGTGGTCAAGAGCACCAAGACCACGATTCCGTTCGTTAAGGACAACGAATTCGATTACAAGTGGCTCTCCCCCTTCAAAGGCAGGTGGGGATGGTATTGCAAATGGGCTATTTACGTGCTCATGATCGTGATAGTCATCACCGCTTGTTCCAACGGTACTAACCTGACAGATGGAATGGATGGGCTCGCGGCGGGAACAAGCGCCATCGTGGGAGTGGTGCTTGGTGTACTCGCTTGGGTAGGAGGCAACTTGGTCAACTCTGATTACTTGAACATCATGTACATCCCCGGGAGCGGTGAGATAGCTATTTTCATGTCAGCCTTCGTCGGCGCCTTGATGGGATTCCTGTGGTTCAACTCTTACCCCGCCCAAGTGTTCATGGGCGACACGGGAAGCCTCACCATCGGAGGAATCATTGGAGTCAGCGCTGTGCTTATGCGCAAGGAGCTCCTCCTCCCCATCCTTTGCGGGATTTTCCTTGTGGAGTCACTCTCGGTCATCATGCAAAGGTATTACTTCAAGTACACTAAAAAGAAATATGGCGAGGGACACAGGATATTCAAGATGACCCCACTCCATCACCATTACCAGAAAGAGGGCATCCCGGCCTTGATCCAAAAGCCGGTGCACGCCATTCCGGAGGCCAAGATTGTGGCCAGGTTCTGGCTGATCGGGATCATCCTGGCGGTCGCTACCCTCGCGTTGCTGAAAATCAGATAATAAAGGAGAACAAAAGATATATGAGCAGGATTGTAGTTTTGGGAGGTGGCGAGAGCGGTGTCGGAGCCGCTGTACTCGCGAAAGTTAAAGGATTTGATGTGTTTCTCTCGGATAACGGGGAGATCGCCGGGCATTATGCGGATGACCTGCGGAAGTGGGACATTCCTTTTGAGCAAGGAGGCCATACGGAGGATTTGATCCTCAACGCTGACGAGGTGATTAAGAGCCCCGGAATACCCAGCACTGTCCCTATGATCCAGAAACTGGAGGCGCAAGGCACGCCTATCGTATCGGAGATTGAATTCGCCGGGAGATACGACACCGCCAAGAAGATATGCATCACCGGAAGTAACGGTAAGACGACGACAACGTCCCTTATCTATTACCTCCTCCAGAACGCCGGACTGAACGTTGGCCTGGGAGGCAATATCGGCAAGAGCTACGCCTATCAGGTGGCGACCGAGCATTTTGATTACTATGTCCTGGAAATCAGCAGCTTCCAACTAGACAACTGCTATGAGTTCCATCCTGACATCGCCATTATCACCAATATCACGCCCGACCATCTCGACAGGTATGGCTACCAGTTGGAGAACTATGTGAAAGCCAAATTCAGGATCACACGGAACCTCAGCCCGGAGGACTGCTTCATCTTTGACTCCGACGACGAGATCACCATCGATCATCTCAATAAGATCATCCTCTCCGCCAAGCGCCTACCCTTCACTCAGAAGACAGAGGTCGAACAGGGAGCGTTCCTTAAAGACGACAAGATCGTCGTCAGATACGAGGAAGAGGAATGCGACATATTCCTTAAGGAGCTCGCCCTCGGAGGAAAGCACAACATCTACAACTCCATGGCCGCCGCACTAGCCGCGAAAGCCTCCGGTATCGACAATAAGACCATCCGGGAGTCTCTCGCCACCTTCCAGCCCGTGGAACACAGGCTGGAGCCGGTCTTGAGCATCAAGGACGTGCTGTACATCAATGACTCTAAAGCGACGAACGTGGATGCCGCATGGTACGCTCTAGAGTGCCAGAGCAAACCTGTGGTCTGGATAGTCGGAGGCAAGGACAAAGGCAATGATTACGAGGTACTTAAACCTTTGGTGAAGGACAAGGTCAAGGCTATAGTCTGCCTCGGAGTGGACAACACTAAAATCAAGGAGGCATTCGGCGGCATAGTCGGTGACGGGAAACTTGTCGAGACTCGCTCAGCCGCTGACGCCGTTAAGGAAGCCAGCAAATTCGCCGAGGCCGGAGACGTGGTGCTCCTGAGCCCCTGCTGCGCCAGTTTCGACCTGTTCACAAGCTACGAGGACAGGGGACGGAAGTTCAAAGAGGCTGTCAGAATGCTTTAGAATAAAGGAACATGGCTGAAGAGAAGAGAAAAACCACTTTCTGGAACTTCTTCGATAACCTCGAGGGAGATAAGGTCGTGTGGATGATCGCCTTGATGTTGATGCTGATCTCAATCGTGGCCATCTTCTCCTCAACCTCCCAGCTGGCCATATCGCAGAACACCTCCAGAATGGCCATAGTCACCGAGCAGATAAAAATTTCCCTCTTGGGACTGGTGTTCATAATAATATGCTACAACATCAGGAGCATCGGGTTCTTCAGGATATTCTCACAACTGGGTTACCTGGTCTCAATATTCTTCCTGCTTATACTGGCGACCCATAAGTCTGTCGGCCCCATTAAGCCGATAATGGTTAACAGCGCCTGGAGAATCGTCCAGGTCGGAGGATTCCAGCTCCATGTGTTCGAGGTTGTCAAAGTGGCGATGGTGATGTACCTGGCATGGGCGGTAAATGCCTACAGGAATGATAAATTCATGATAGCCAACCTTTTGGCCAAGAAATACTCGTTCTGGGGAAAGCCAATGGTGAAGAAGATAACTTACATCTATATACCTATCTTCACCGTTTGCCTCGGAATCATGGTCGGAAGCCTCTCCAGTACCCTGTTTATTGGAGGAATCATGTTCATTACGATTCTGATTGGAGGAATAAGTGTCAAAGAGCTCGTGGTACCAGGTCTTGTCGCCGTCGCTTTGCTTATTGGTTGTGTGGGGATAAACGCCGCCTCGGACAAACCGAGTGACCAGAAACCATTCCCTCACCTCGAGTCTGCCATCAACAGGTTGTCTACGGACAGCACCGAGAAGCGTATGGAGGCCATACGCACGGCACCTCGCAACAGCAGCGAATTCCAGGAAGCGCTCGACAAGCTCAAGCAGCCTTTCAGCGCCAAGATAGCTATCCACGAAGGCGGACTAGTCGGTAAAGGCCCCGGCAGGAGCACTCAGAGGTATGTCGTCCCCATTATGTTCGAGGACTACATGTTCAGCTTCATTGTCGAGGAATACGGATTGCTTGGAGGTATACTAGTCATCATACTATATATCAGCTTACTCGCCAGAGGATCCATAATCGCTCGCAACTGCGACAATCACTTCGCCAAGACAGCGGTTGCCGGACTGGTAATCCTGATCACCGGCCAAGCTATGATGCATATCATGATAAACTGCGACATGGGTCCCTTGACCGGACAGACATTGCCTCTTGTCAGTCATGGGAACTCATCGTTCCTGATGTTCAGCATCGCTTTCGGTATCATACTGTCTATCAGTAAGATGGCTAGAAGAAAAATCGCCAGGGAGGCTGCCAAAGCAGCCCCTTTGGTGGAACATGAGGAAGTAAACGAGATCGAGAGCGGCTTGAATGACTTGGATGCCCTTGAATCAGAGCTTCCAATTCACGACAACGACATTCCCGATTACGGAATAGATGACCACAACAACGAATAGGAGGAAACCGTAATGAATGAACCTTTGAGAGTGATAATAAGTGGAGGTGGTACCGGAGGACACATATTCCCGGCGGTCTCCATCGCGAACAAGCTTAAAGAGATCAATCCCCAAACGGAGATCCTCTTCGTCGGAGCCAAAGGAAAGATGGAAATGGAGAAGGTTCCGGCCGCGGGATACAAGATAATTGGGCTGCCAATTACGGGACTCCAAAGGCAATTGACTGTGAAGAACATCTTGAATGACATCAGCGTGCCTTTCAGGGTATTGTCCAGCATACGCAAGGCCCGCCACCTCATTAAAGCTTTCAAGCCCCAAGTTGCTATAGGAGTGGGTGGATATGCCAGCGCTCCCCTTCTGATGGCAGCCACGAGAATGGGAATCCCGTCTTTGATACAGGAACAGAACGGTTTCGCCGGTCTCACCAACAAGAAACTCGGGGACAAGGTACAGAGCATATGTGTCGCCTACGAGGGAATGGAGCGTTTCTTTCCCAAGGACAAGATAGTCATGACCGGGAATCCTATCAGGAGCGTGTTTGTGCCCTGTACCCTGGAAATGAAAGAGGCTGGAGTCAAGGAATACGGCCTGGATCCATCTAAAAAGCACATATTCATTGTAGGAGGAAGCCTCGGAAGCGCGAAGTTCAATTCTTGCGTACGGCATTGGATCAGCGAGGGTTGCCCTGGTGCTGAGGAAGTCGATGTTCTCTGGCAATGCGGCAAATATTATAAGCCGGAGATAGATAAATTTATGGAGGAGGAGCTGAAGAAGAATCCCGATTTGGCCTCCAAAGTCAAGTATTCCGACTTCATCGGAAGAATGGATCTCGCCTACGCCGCGGCGGACGTCGTTATCTCAAGGTCTGGAGCCAGCAGCGTATCAGAGCTTTGCGCGGCTCATAAGGCGGTGATATTCGTGCCCTCCCCCAATGTCGCGGAGGATCACCAGACCCACAATGCCATGGCTTTGGTACGCAAAGACGCCGCGATGATAGTCAAGGATGCCGATGCTATGGAAAAGATGATTCCCACGGCTCTCGAGCTCTTGAAAGATACTGAGAAGATTAAGACTCTTGAGGATAACGCAGGTAAAATGGCGCTGCCAGACGCGGCGACAAAGATCGCTGAAGAAGTCTACAAGCTTGTATAAGAGGTTATGTCAGAGTATTCAAAGATATATTTCATCGGGATAGGCGGCATCGGCATGAGCGCCATAGCCAGGTATTATAAAATCAAAGGCTACCCTGTCGCTGGATACGACCGAACCACTTCGGATCTTACCCGCCAGCTGGAGGAAGAAGGGATACACGTCCATTACACCGATGACCCGGATTATATCCCTAAAGACGTCGCTTCAACGCTTGTGGTTTACACCCCGGCGGTTCCAGATGATCTTGGAGAGATGGTATACGTCAGGGAGCATGGGTACACCCTTGTGAAACGATCAAGAATGCTTGGCGAGCTGTCTTCCGGACAGACATGCCTGGCGGTCGCCGGAACACATGGGAAAACCACCACCAGCACCCTCATAGCGCACATTATCACGGAATCCGGCTCCGGCTGCTCAGCCTTCCTCGGAGGTATATCAAAGAACTACGGGACGAACCTCCTGGTTAGCCAGACGCCCGTATTCGTGGCTGAGGCCGATGAATATGACCGTTCATTCCTGCAGCTTCATCCTGCTGTCGCCGTAATCACGGCGATGGACGCCGACCATCTCGACATATACGGGACTCACGAGGAATACTGCAAAGCCTTCAAGACTTTCGCTTCGCAGGTATCCCGCTACGTCATCATAAAGAAAGGCCTGGATATCACCCCAGCGGATACTGACGCCAGGATAATGACCTACAGCTACAATGACACCTCCGCTGATTTTCATGCGGTGGATGCCAGACCTGATGAACTCGGTCACTATATATTCGACCTTGTCTATCCGGGAGGTGTCATAAAAGATGTCAGATGCGGTGTACCCGGATGGGTCAATGTGGAGAACAGTGTCGCGGCGGCGGCTGTGTGTCTGACGCAGGGACTTCCCGCCGAGCGTGTCAAAGCGTCAATCGGCACTTTCGCTGGAGTGATGAGAAGGCTGGATGTCCATGTGGCCAGTCCTTCTCTCACATACATTGACGACTATGCCCACCACCCTAGAGAACTCGCCAGCGCGATTTCCTCAATCAGGATGATGTATCCCGGCAGAAAGCTTACAGCGATTTTCCAGCCGCACCTGTTCACTCGGACAAGAGACTTCGCCAGAGAATTCGCTGAGGCTCTCAGCGCGGTGGACAAACTCATATTACTTGACATATACCCGGCAAGGGAGGAACCTATCCCTGGAGTTACTTCAGAGATTATTTTCAAAGATGTCACTGCCCCGGAGAAGGTTCTGCTCAGGAAAGAGGAGCTGATGGATTATTTGGCTAAAGAGCCTGTGGATGTTCTCGCCACCTTCGGAGCCGGCAACATAGACAGATTTATTGAGCCCATCACAAAGGCGCTTGAAGAAAGACTCGGGAAATGAAGAAAGGACTTAAGATAGCCATCATCGTCGCGGCATCATGCCTGCTCGCCCTCGCCATCCTGGTGATATTCGGGATGAACGTGGAGAGGAAGCGCCAGCTGACCTGCGGCGGAGTCAATGTGGTGTTCGCCGACGGTTACAACTTCGTGACTTCAGAGGACATCGAAGGCTATCTGTCCCAAGAATATGGAGCATATATAGGGCAACGACTGGACAGTGTCGACCTGGCCAAAGTCGAGAGAATACTGGACAATAAAAGCGCCATCTTGAAGACCGAGGCATACACCACTCCGGACGGGATGTTGAACGTGAAGGTATTCCAAAGGGAGCCGGTAATAAGGTTCCAGAAAGGTGGAAACGGATTCTACGCCGACGAGAAAGGCTTCCTGTTCCCGCTCCAGAGCAACTACACATCTCAAGTCCCGATTATAGACGGCGACGTGCCCCTGACATTCGAGAGCGGGTACAAAGGCGAGCCTGTGACCCAAAAAGAGAAGGATTGGCTTAGGAATATCATCTCCCTGACCAACTACATGAAGAATTCCAAGACATGGTCTGAGAATATCAGCCAGATCTCTGTGAGGCCTGGCGGGGACCTGGTGATGATTCCGAGGCAAGGAAAGGAAGCATTCATTTTCGGGCAACCGGACGGTATTGAGGAGAAGTTCTCCAAGATGGAAAAATACTATACCACTATTCTCCCGGAGAAGGGGGAAGGATATTACTCTACGGTCAATTTGAAGTATAACGGTCAGATAATCTGCAGGAAATAATATCAATATGGAAGAAAGACACATAGCGTCAGTCGACCTGGGCACCTCGAAACTGGCAGTCTGCGTCGCCAGGATCCTGGGCCAGGATGTACAAGTGATTTACTACAGGGAAACGCCCTCGCAAGGAATCCGGTACAGTTACGTCAACAATCCCGGAAAGGTGGAGGGAGTTCTCAGGGAGGCTCTCACACAGGCACAACAGGAACTAAAGATCAAGATCCAGCAAGTGATCGTTGGTCTACCCAGATACTATGTCCGCCAGGAAAGCGCCTCCGCCAGCATGGTCAGGACCGATGCCGACTCTCAGATCGAGGACAGTGAAGTCAAGACCCTGAAGTCCATGGCTTTGGAGGAATATCCGCTCAGCGACTCCAAGAACGAGGTGATTTACGGGGCTGTGGCGCAGTCATTCTCGACGGAAGACAGCCTCAACGAGTTGGAGAATGAGATCGTGGGCATGACAGCGGAGAGGCTTGAGGGTAATTTCAAGGTGTTCATTGGAAGCAGGAGACACTCGATCAATATCGACAATGTCTTCAACAGCATGGGCATAGCTATCGCCAAGAAGTATTTCACACCAGGGATCACTGCCAGAGCCGTCTTGAAAGAGGAGCAGATGGAAAACGGTGTCGCCTTGATAGACATCGGCGCAGGAGTCAGCTCCGTGACCATATTCAAAGGGAAAATCATGAGATACTATGCCGCCATACCTTTCGGTGGTAACAGTATCACGAGGGACATAAAGACCGAGTGCAATTTCTCATTTGACCTTGCTGAGAACATCAAGAGAGCTTATGGGGCTTGCATGCCCAGTAAGCTATCAGCAATGGGAGAGAAATCCATCCAGATAGTCGACGAGAATGACGAACCCACCGCCCAGGTGACTGTCAAATACATCTCGGAGATCATCTCGGCCAGAATGAAAGAAATCATCGAGGCTCTACTGTATCACATACAGGCCAGCGGATATGCCAGCGAGGATCTCCTCAGGGCAGGAGTTGTCGTGACTGGAGGCGGGGCCGAGATCGTGAATTGCGCCAATTACATCAAGGACCTGTCAGGCTATTCCGTCAAGATAGGCTATCCAAGAAGGTTCTTCTCCTGCGAGGGTTGTCCGGAGGCTGGTGAGGCCTCGGCCGCCACATCAATGGGCATGATCATGGCCGCGAAGGGAGACAAGATGCTGAACTGTGTAAACGAGGCACCAGCCCGGAGGTATTGGACCGCCCCGAAACCAGCTTCCCGCCCCACCGCAGTCGAGGACCTTCCCACAGAAGTGACCCAAACTGAAGTCGCTGTCAATGAGACAGTAGAGGCGCCTGAAGAGACGGAAGTCGTCACCGAACCGGCGATCGAGGCAGCCGTCATCGCGGCACAGGACGAAGGCGGCTCCACAGTGTTCGATGAACCGACAGAAGAAGAGGTGAGGGAATACGAGCAGCGTAAGGCAGACAAAGGAAACAAGCCCCCGAAACCGCCCAGAAAGCCTAGAACCAAGCCGAAGTTCACCTGGTTCAAGCATATCCAGAGCACCATAAGCAAGGCCGCCGGAGACATTTTCGATGACATGGAAAACGAGGAAATTTAAAAAAATGAGACCAATGGGAGAGTTTGACAATTTCGATATTGCTGAGTCCAGCGACTGGACTCCTATCCAGTCCATGATAAAGGTCATCGGCGTCGGAGGAGGCGGATGCAACGCCGTCAACTACATGTTCCGGGAGAATGTGGAGGGTTGCAGCTTCATAGTCTGCAACACCGACCGTCAGGCCCTCGAGGAGAGCCCCGTTCCAGTCAAGATCCATATCGGTCGTAATGCGCTCGGAGCTGGAACCGACCCGGTAAAAGGACGCAACGCTGCCCTTGAGGCCCAGGAACAAATTGAGAAAGTGGTACTTAACGACGGTACCCAGATGCTCTTCATCACCGCCGGTATGGGTGGTGGTACCGGAACCGGTGCCGCTCCACAGATAGCGAAGATGGCCAAGGACAAGGGCATCCTCACTGTAGCGGTGGTCACGATTCCTTTCGAGAATGAGGGCGACATGGCCCTTTCAAGAGCGATTGACGGCATACATGAGCTCGTCAAGAATGTCGACAGTCTGCTTATTATCAACAACGAGAAACTCTATGATTTCTTCGGTGGACTCCTTATCCATGACGCGTTCCCGAAAGCGGATGAGGTACTCGCGACAGCCGTGAGGGGTATCACAGAGATTATCTCCAAGCCCGGCTACATCAATGTGGATTTTGAAGACATCAAGACCATGATGAAAAACAGCGGCATGGCTTTGATGGGGGCCGGGATAGGCTCGGGAGAGAACCGTATTGAAGAGGCCGTTCAAGGTGCACTCCACTCCCCTCTCCTCAACGATTTCGATCTCACTACTGCGAAGAACCTGCTCATCAACATCACTTGCGGCAAGAATGAGAAGGGATTGACAATGGACGACCTGAAGGAGATCAACGCCAAGATCGCGGACTACACCGGCAATGTGAACAAGTTCAAGACCGGACTAGTGTGGGAGACTGATCCGGAAATAGGTGACAAGGTGAAGATTACGGCTATTGCTACCGGGTTTAAAGTCAATGACTTGTCTAAGATCACGAAGACTGATCTCGGCAACCTGATCATCATCGGCAAAGACTTCAAGTTCGAGAGGCGCAACATGGTTGGAGCGGAGGATGTCAGCATATCGGATCTCCCTTCCGGGATGAATATGATAGGCTACAATGCCGCTGATAATGTAAAGAGATATCACTTTGACATAGACCGCAAGCCGGCGCTTGTGGTAGCGCCTGGAGAAAGCATAGGGGAACTTGAGAGTGTCCCGGCTATTAAAAGGATGGTCAGGCAGGAGAAAGAGAACAATTAACAAGCCACTATAATGGAAAGAAGGACTAGAGTACGGTTCGCGCCAAGCCCCACAGGCCCGCTGCACATGGGCGGAGTCAGGACAGCGCTGTATAATTATTTATATGCTAAACAAAACGGTGGAGACTTCATTATTAGGATTGAGGACACTGATTCCAACAGGTTTGTCCCGGGAGCTGAGGAATATATTATCGAAGCTTTGAATTGGTGTGGGATAATCCCGGATGAGGGTGTCGATTCGAATGGCAAGGTGGTCGAAACACCTTCCGAGAGGCACCCACACGCCCCTTACAGGCAGAGCCAGCGCAAACCAATATACCGGAAATATGCCGAGCAGCTCATCGAGAACGGATACGCTTACTATGCTTTCGACTCGGCCGAGGAATTGGCGGAGGCCAGGGCAAAAGCGGAGGCAACCAAGGACACCTTCATTTACAACCAGGTATCGAGGATGTCTATGCGCAACTCCCTCACCCTACCCAAGGAAGAGGTGGACAGGCTCCTGGAAGAGACAACTGACTGGACGATACGGTTCAAGATGCCTTCCGACACTGTCGTCAAGATGGACGACCTTATCCGAGGCCATATTGAGGTCAACACCGACACTCTGGACGACAAAGTACTTTGGAAAAGAGCTGATGAGCTTCCGACATATCACCTCGCCAACATCGTCGATGACCATCTGATGGAGATATCCGAGGTCATCCGAGGAGAAGAGTGGCTTCCTTCCCTGCCCTTGCATTATATGCTCTACAAGGCTTTCGGATGGGAGGAAACGATGCCTCGCTTCGCTCATTTGTCGCTTCTTCTGAAGCCCATAGGCAACGGCAAACTCAGTAAGAGAGACGGGGATAAAATGGGGTTCCCGGTGTTCCCTCTCCTATGGACAAACTCTGAGGGAGAGACTTCAAGAGGCTACCGCGAGGACGGATATTTCCCGGAGGCTTTCGTGAATATGCTCGCCATGTTGGGATGGAATCCTGGAGACGACCGCGAGATGTTCACAATGGAAGAGCTTGTCGAGGCTTTCTCGCTTGACAAAGTGCAGAAGGCAGGCGCGAAGTTCAATCCCGAGAAGGCAAAATGGTACAACAGGGAGTATCTTAGGATGAAATCCGACGAGGAACTCACTGATTTACTGGTACCTGTGCTCGAGGATCATGGGATTAATATCGTTGAATGCCCCAAGTGCGCTCTCACTGCCGGAGCCGAGTTCAATGTGGCCGGCGGGGATCTGGAAAAACATATATTCACAAAGGAATATGTCCAGAGCGTGGTTGCCTTCACAAAGGAACGTGCAACATTCGTAAGTGACTTCTGGACAATAGCTTCCTACTTGTTCGTGGCACCCCGCGACTTCGAGAGGTTCGGGATTAAGGCAGGAGCCGCTGTGGAGCAAGCCGCTGAGCAGAAACGCCCGGTTGATCCTAGAGCGAAAGTCTATGATGATACGCTGACAGCGCCCTACCTGGCCAAGGATGTGGACAAGTTCTGGAAGCCGGAGATTGTCGAGATGGTCATGAAGGTCGGGGGCTTTATCAAAGGATTTGCCGGAGAATGGACCGTGGAGGAAGTCGAGAAGGGTATCGAGGAGTTCATCAAGGGCAATGAATGGCCCATGGGCAAGGTAATGAACGCCATCCGTCTGGCATTGGCGGGAAGCGCCAGCGGCCTGGGTATAGCCGATATTGTTGCCCGCATAGGGAAGAAAGAGACCGCGGCTCGGCTGGAAAGCGCTGTCTCTAAGCTTGGTAATTGATCAATCCGAGAAACATACGACTGATAGCGAGTGACCTTGACGGTACCTTGCTTCACCCTCTTGGCACTCAAGCCCTGAAGGAAGGAACTTGTGACCTTATCCGCCGCTGGATTGACAAGGGAGGTCTTTTCGTGGCGGCTAGCGGACGGCAATATGCCAATCTACGACTCATTTTCGAGCCGATAAAGGATGAAATCCTGTACATCTGCGAGAACGGTTGCCTGGTGATAAAGGACGGGAAGATTCTTCTGGAAGCCGCTTTGGAAAGGGATCTGGCCGAGAAATTGTCCTTGGATATCCTTGAGAATGGAGACGGGGAATTGCTCATCAGCACGGCCTGGACCCAATTCGTGATCCCGAAAAACGAACGGTTCTTTTATCACATGAGAGACACTGTGAGGGTTCATGTCGAGAAGATATCTGACTTCTCAGAAATCAAGGACCCTATTCTTAAAGTGTCCATGTTCAAAGAGGGCGGTCTTTCCGATGTCACACCATGGAGAGAGCGCTACGGCTCAATCTGCACAGTCCAGACGAGCGGCTTTGATTGGCTGGATATGACTCCTAAGGACGTCAACAAGGCAACCGCCATGGAAGCCTTGTTGAGCCACCTCGGAATCAACCCGTCCGAATGCATGGCAATTGGGGACAATGAGAATGACGCTCCAATGCTGGCCATGGTCGGCTACCCCATCGCCATGAGCGACGCCACACCCGAGATACTGAGCAGATTCCCTGATACAACAGAGTCAGTCGAAGCAGTTATAAGGGAGATGTTGAAGTGAGGACGCACCTATGTCTCAATCACAGACAATAGACTGGCCAATGAATCCTCGCTCATCTTTGAAAAAGCGAACAACTTCTTACCCAAATCTTTGAGGGATGCTCCTATATGGTATACTTCATGGTCGACAATCAAAAACCTGTCGTGAACGCCTCTGATGCTCCTGATCTCCATTGATGGATACTGCAGGTCATGTCGTTCTACATCCAACCTCAACACTTCTGAAATGACGCTGGTGTATATCGTTGCCTTCACTCCTTGACTTCGCTTATCCAAAATCGCCAGAACACTTTCATCTACATAGTTATCTATCAGTATTATCCTATGCTCGGCTCGCTTTATTAAGTTAGCCATGAAAACATAGGCATCGAATATCTGCCCCTCGAAGAATATTCCTTCTACCGGCGGAAGTGACATGCGCACAAAAAAATCAATCTTCTCTTCATTTGCAGTTGTGCGCTTCTCCAGATCTTCCAACCTTCGGTTGACCGCATATCCACGAAGAAGATAATCTTTTAGGACTGTATTAGCCCAACGACGGAATAGTGTGGCATTTTTACTATTGACTCTATACCCTACTGAAAGTATCGCATCTAAAGAATAAAACATAGTGCTATATTGTTTTCCATCAGTGGCAGTGTGTTCCAAAATGGAACATACTGAATTCTCCTCAAGCTCCCCTTCTTTGAATAGATTTTTCAAATGCTTCGTAATCGCTTGTCTCCGAACTCCAAACAACTCTCCCATCTGTGCTTGGGTTAACCAAACAGTTTCACCTTCTATCCTCACATCAAGTCTCACTCTCTCATCAGGATTGAAAATAACGATTTCTCCCCTTCCCGTAAATAGTTCTTCGTTTTTCATGTAAATTCTCTATTATTCAATCAGTTCTTTAAAAAAAAACCACACCGCGACATAGGCACGATCTCCTATATCGCAGTGCAGACTCATGGTACTGCGGTATCCAATACTATGTCATAAAGATAGGGTTTTTTCCAAATCCCTGCAAATAGACTTTTACCAGCAAGGTCCTCACTACAAAAATCGAACTTTCACGGGCATCTAGCAATCTCCCTCCAGCTTGAAATCCTTCAGGCGTTTACGATTATAGGTTTTCTTGGACTTATGCAGCATCTTACGGAACGAGACGGGACGACCGTGAAGCTCAATTTCCTCCGCCCTTGCCGCGCGCCTATTCGCCAAAATATAATCATCCTCAGTGATCCTGAGTCTCCTCTGCTTCTTACTCTTTTTCATAGTCTATCTTATTCGTGGTATTAACCCCCAAAGCTCCTTCTTTGCCTGGCTCCGGGCGGAATGCTTCGCGGCTTTGCGGAGACGCCTGAGGCGGGAACTCCGCTCCTCCGCCACACCGAAGCGATTCCGGAAATCTTTCACGGCCAACTTCCCTCTCAGATCACGTCGAAGTCCAGAGGCTCTCGTTCCTGACGGATGCCTGGACAGATCCAACTTTGCCTTAGTCAAGCCACTATCAAACTGATTCAAAGACGAAAGCACAGTGACGGAACTCTCCTCAGCAAGCTGCACTCTAGCTTGACGGATCTTCCTCATCCTTTGCTCGTATGCCTTCCTTGAATGATAGGTCTTGCTCATCTGTCAGAGGTATAGTTAGCTACGGTTACCTTTTCTTGAGCGCCTTCTTTAAGGTCGGGAGGACATATTCAGTGTAACGGACCATTCCGAGGTCTGTGAAATGGACCCCGTCAACGGTCGCCTCGCCGTCAAGGCCAAGCATCTTGTCCCCTTTGATGTAATATATCTTCTTCTCCCCCGCCTTCTTGAGTTTCTCGTAAACAGCTCTCATTGAGGCGTTCCTGGCTGCGATATCGGCAGCAGCCACCTTGTCGAAAACCGCATGGGGATAATTAGGATTCTCTATGAATACAACCGGCACGTCCGGATGGGCATCTCTGATTATCCGGAAGAACTTCTCCTGCCTCTCGTCAATCAACGAAGCCTCGCAGTTCGGCACATTGTCCAGGACAAAAAGCGAAGGATCCTTTACGGCGGCCATAAGCTCCGCGATCTCGTAGTCCAGGCGAGCGTTTCCGCTGAACCCGAGGTTCACAACCTCCCTATCAAGTTCCCTGGATATGATATTCGTGAACGCCATCCCAGGCCGGTTAGCGCACCCGCCCTGAAGAATGCTGGTACCATACATCACAATAGGAGAACCTTTGCGAGGGCTGTCAAGAGCCGGCTGGTCGATCACTGAACCTTCCTCAACACCTATCTCTAGTTTTTTCACACCCTCATAAAGGGAAAAGTAGACGATATACTCCCTCATCACGGGCTCCATTCCGGAAATGACCGTGAGATCGTTTAAGGTATCCTTTTGCGGCCTGGCGCTCCTGGCGAACCTCCAATGACCATCAACAGGGTCCTGGGTATATAGGTCAAGCCCCCTTGTGCCTGTGTCGGTCATATGATTCATTGTATGAAGCCCGAACGACACCCACCGCAACTTTATAGACGGAGAGTCCGAGCGGAATCTCACAGAGATCCCGGCAGAGTGATGCGCCAAGTTCCAAACCGGCTGACGGATAACGCCTTCCAACGAGGCGGGAAGCCTCTCATAAGTGGCCGAAGTGTTCGGAACCGCCTTCCCGTAGATAGGGAATGTCGAAGCATCCGTGTAGACATAAGACTTGTTTTCCTGCGCATGCACCGCCACAGCGGAGAATAACAAAAAGCCCAGAATGGCCTTAATCTTGACAAATAGTTTCATGGCATTCATATATGGATACACACAAAATTAACGAAAAAAGCCCAGTATCAATAATTATTTGATAACTTGCGGCCATTCACTGATAACCAATCCGAGCACAATGAGAAAGATTCTATTGGTAATAAGCATGGCCCTCTCTGTGATATCATACGGGCAGCAGCGCCAGCGTCCTTGGCTTAAAGCGATGGAAGACAGGATGTCGGACGATGAGAGAGAGATGCTCAAAGCCATCTATGCTCCCACAATCGTCGCCACACCCTTGGAAGACGCCAGAAGGAGCGTATGTGTCATGCCGGACGGCGAGATCCGTTGCTACGGTTCTGTCGGACGCGATGAAACCACCCCGAAAGGAAAAGCCGCATACCTTTCCTCCATCGACGGCGGGCTCACATGGAAACTATATTTTTCCCGAGGCAATATGGAAGCCGCCACTTATATCCCAGAGAAAGGAATCTTCGTCACTTCCACGACAGATGCCGAAGGAACATGGTTCCTGATTTCCAAAGTCGGGCCGGAAGATCCGGACCCGGTTAGAGTCAAAGTGTCCTCCTACAAGTTCTCCGACTGCTTCCAGCCAACTAAATCAGACTTTTCCGACCGGATTTTCTTCACAGGACAACGCCGTAACGAGCGTAATGAGTCTGTCCCGACTTTCATTTATACTGACGACTATGGGAAATCTTTCCATCTGGTCGAGCTTCCCCATCCACCGAAACCAGTAATAGCGTATCCTCACAAGGGGGTCCGGTGGAGCAACGACTGTGGGACCGAGCCTATGGCTTGTGAGCTCGGACCAAATCTAATGACTATGCTGATCCGGAACGCCACCGACACATTCTACCAGTCTTTTTCCAAAGATGGTGGCACGACTTGGACTCATCCGGAACCTTCAGTATTTCAAGGATGTATAACCACACCGTTTATGCTTCCACTCTCAGACGGGAGAATCCTCAACTTCTGGAACAACACCAGGCCACTGCCGGAGCTGGACCACGAGACCCAGATGCCTCCCTTGGCCGAGACCGTCAAGGATGGGACATGGGAAGATGTGTTCACCAATAGGGATGCCGCTCATGCCGCCTTATCAGAGGATGGTGGCGGGACATGGACCGGAATACGTGAGATTTACCTAAACGGGATACGGAACAACGCAGACTTCCGCTATGTGGGAGGAGTATTGTACTCGCTCGACAAAAGTGTCCACCAGTTCCAAGCATTCGAGTTGCCTTTCAACAAGATCCTGGTCACTCTAGGGCAGAACCCGGTCTCACGCCGCATGCTTATCTTCGACCTGGATTGGCTCAAAGAGACGGAGCGGCAGGATAATTTCATCGAAGGGCTTGGAGGTTTGAGCACCTTCGTATATGTCAAAAGTATCTCTGGTTCCGCCGAAGCATATGCCGGAAACGGCCACTGCGCCTGGAACCGCACTAACGGAGCCCTTCTCGTCCCTGACCCGGAAGGAGGCTACTCTGACGTCCTGCAGTTATCGAAATATCCTGACGAGCGCCTGTTCAACGACATCCAGGGGCTAACGTGGAACTTTCCCGCCAGCCACGAGGGAGAGGTGGAGATAGGATTCTTCCTTGCCGAAGACACCATGCGGATCAACCTGACAGACTGCTGGTTCAACCCATGCGACCCATATGTGGCGTCACAGGCCCAATTCTCCACCGACCTTACAGCTGACGATGTTCCGCCCGGCGCCTGGCACACCCTCCTGCTGAAATATGATCCGGAATGGGTGGAGATCAGTTGTGACGGCAAGGGCGTGACCCGCCTGAAGGCAAAGAAAAACAGCCCTCTCGGGCTGTCTTATCTGAATATCCAATGCGTTAGCGATTCTTCCAACAGCAAAGGGACATATATCCGCCTCCTTAAAAAGAGGTGATGAGTCTTAGAACATGTAACGTACTCCGAGACCTAAGGTCAGGAGGCCGTTACGGCGAACCTTACCGTCTCCGAACATCAGACGGGGACGAAGGCTCAATGAGAACTGGAGCGGGAAGTCAAATATGTATTCGAGCCCCACATTGCCAAGGAGACCCGCATAGACGACATTCTCGTGCTCGGGGTTATCCCATACGGCGACGCTGGCTCCAGGTCCCACATAGAAACCCCATTGTCCCTCAGCGGTCCAATCCGGATGGGCTATCATGAAATTGTAAACCCCATCAAGGTGGAAAGCGTTAGTGTTGAAAACGTCATCCATGCCAAGCTCGAACTCCAGGAAATCATTATCCCCGGCATAGTTCTCATAGCTCACATCAGCTCCGTAATTACCGATACGCACACCTACAGCTCTGGGCTGGGCGACAGCCGCGAAGGAAAAAGCCACCACTACGGCTAATGCCAAAACAAACCTTTTCATAGCTACACCATTCCAGAGAATCCCATGAACGCCATCGCCAGAATACCGCAGGTCACCAAAGCGATAGGAACGCCTTTGAACTGTTTCGGGATGTCGTTAAGTTCAAGATGCTCACGCATGCCGGCGAAAAGGATCAAAGCCATTCCGTATCCGATAGCCGTCGCGAAAGCGTAGACAACCGATTGTCCGAGGTTGAGCATATGTGCCGGACCGCCACCGAAAGTGAACTCCTTGGTCACGACATTAAGAGCCACACCGAGGACGGCGCAGTTGGTGGTGATTAGCGGGAGGAATATTCCAAGAGCCTGATAGAGAGAAGGGCTGATCTTTTTCAGCACAATCTCGACCATCTGTACCAAGGAAGCGATGACTAGAATGAATGCGATCGTCTGTAGGAATTCCAAGCCGAAAGCGACCAACAAATACTTGTTGATCAAGTAGGTGACAAGAGTGGCCAGGGTGATGACGAAGACCACGGCCCCGGACATTCCGGTCGCAGTCGAGACCTTACTGGAGACACCGATAAACGGACATGTGCCCAGGAACTGGGCCAGCATTATGTTATTGACGAATATCGCCGAGATGATTATGAGGAAAAATTCCATGGCCTAGCTCTTTTTTGCGATTTTGTTGAAAAGGACCATCAGGTATCCCAGGGCGATAAACGCTCCGGGAGCCATGACAAAAACGAGGATACCGTCACCGGAGATGAACTTCCATCCGAAAGCGGATCCACTTCCGAGAATCTCCCTGACAAGGCCGAGGACGGTGAGGCTCATAGTGAAGCCGAATCCTATTCCCAGGCCATCAAGGGCGGAGTCCACAATTCCGTTCTTGCTTGCGAAGGCCTCAGCGCGACCGAGGACGATGCAGTTGACCACGATCAGCGGGATGAATAGCCCCAGAGTCTTGTACATGTCAGGTGTATAGGCCTGCATGGCGAACTGGAGAATCGTGACGAAAGTGGCGATGACAACTATGTAGACAGGGATATGAACCTTGTCCGGAACCACAGGCGCGATTGCCGAGATCACGATGTTGGAAAGCACGAGGACGAACAATGTCGCGAGACCCATGCTCATACCATTTATGGCTGAGGTTGTTGTCGCCAAAGTAGGGCACAATCCAAGGAGCAGGACGAAGGTCGGGTTCTCCTTGAAGAAGCCTTTGGTGAATATGCCTAATTTTCTCTTGCTCATAGCCTATTCTCCTTTAATGGTATTGAAGGCCTCCACAGCGTTCTTCACAGCCAAAGTGTAAGCCCTGGAGGTGATTGTGGAAGCGGTGATAGCATCGACATCCCCGCCATCCTTCTTGACGGACAGGATCTTGGAGGAAGGGTCGAAGCCTTTAAACTGTGAGTAAAAATGCTCGTCCGTGTTACACTTCGCGCCGAGTCCGGGGGTCTCGGTGTGGGACAGGACTGAGGTGTTATAGACTGCCCCGTCAGGGGTGATTCCGACCATCAAGGTCAGAGGGCCTCCGAAACCGACTGTTGTAGACTTGACGGCGTAAGCCTTGACCTCTCCGCCGGAAGTGCTGATGTAATACTCAGACGGTTGTCCGCCGACCTCAACAGGCTTTGCCTCAGATAGTTCCCCACCTTCTGGAAGAACTGCTCCGATAGAGGCTTTAAGGATGTCCGCATTGGCCTTGGCGATCGGCTCAGCTGTCAGGACATACATCCCGCCCAGTAGGGCTGAACATACCAGACATACAGCCGTAAGGCACAGTGCCATATTGGTGAGATTTGATTTTGCTGCCATATTCTAAGCCCTCCCGTATTTTTTCTGATGGAACCAGTTATTGAGAAGCGGAACCGTGGAATTCATGATGAGGATAGCGAAGCTCACACCCTCGGGGTAAGAACCAAAGTACCTGATCATCAATGTGATGAAACCAATTCCTATACCGAAGATGATCCCACCCTTAGTGCTCATCGGGCTAGTCACATAGTCGGTTGCCATGAAGCAGGATCCGAGAAGGAGACCACCGGTGAGAAGATTGAACAGAGGATCTGTGAACTGGGCGGGATTGACGAGCCAGAAGATGCAGGACACGGCTGCCACGGTACCGAGGATCGAGAGTGTTATCCACGGCTTGATGACCTTTCTGGCCACCAGGTAAATGAAGCCGACAAGTATCGCTATGGCGCAAGCCTCTCCAGCCGATCCTCCGATGTTCGCAAAGAGCATCTGCGAATATGTGTACCCATGGCTTGCCATAAGCTCAGGCACAGAGGCGCCTTGCATCAAGCCTTCCTTGATAGCTCCAAGAGGAGTCGCACCGGAGACGGCGTCAACACCGAAAAGCCCCTGAGGAATCTCCCAATGGGTCATATAGGTCGGGAAAGATATCAGCAAGAACACGCGTCCCACAAGAGCCGGGTTAAAAATGTTCTGTCCCAAGCCTCCGAAAGTCATCTTGGCTACCCCGATAGCGACCAAGGCGCCGATGAACACCACCCACCACGGAGTAGTGGAGGGGAGGTTGAGAGCGAGAAGGATACCCGTCACGGCCGCTGACCAGTCTCCCAAAGTGGATACCTTCTTCAAGCAAAATCTCGTGATGAAATATTCAATCGCCATGCAGGAGAGCACGCTCACGGCCAGCACAAACAACTCTTTCCAGCCGTAGAACACGACTGAAACCACCACAGCGGGCAGCAGGGCGATCACGACATCCCGCATCAAGACCTTTGTGGTGGTCTTGGAATGCAGATGCGGATTAGGTGAAACCAATATTTTGTCCATACGTTATTCTGTTTTAGCTTTAGCTGCCTCCGCGGCTGCCTTGGCGGCCGCCGCGCGGGCTCTCATTATTCCCATGACTTGGCCTCTGGCCTGACTGATCACATCCAGAAGAGGAATCCCCGCAGGGCAGGAATACAGGCAGCAGCCGCACATTATGCAATCCTGGACAGCGTTGGCCTCCAGGGCGTCAGTGTCACCGGCCTTGGCGAGGCGGTTGAGAAGGAAGGGCTCAAGACCCATCGGGCAGGCGTCGGCGCATTTGCCGCAACGGATACAACTGCTCTCAGGCATCCTCTTGGTCTGCTCACGAGTAAGGAACAGGAGACCTCCTGTGCCTTTCATTGTCGCGGCATCAAGGTTGGCTATGGACTTACCCATCATAGGGCCACCACTGATTACTTTCGCAGCCGCCTCAGGGACACCTCCCAAGAAATCTATGACATAGTTGAGCGGAGTCCCGACCCTGACTATCAGGTTGGCCTGCTTGGGGAAGCATTCTCCAGTCACAGTGACGGAGTTATCGATAAGAGGCTTGTTCTTCTGCACTGCCTCGTAGACGGCGAGCGCGGTGCAGACATTGTCGACAACCGCTCCCACATCAATCGGCAGTCCACCGGACTTGACCTGGCGATGCATCACGGCATCAATCAGCTGTTTCTCACCGCCTTCCGGGTACTTCTTCATCAGTGACAGGACCTCGATACCGGAATACTCGGGACCTTTTGCCTTCAAGGACTCGACAACCTTGGTGATATGGTCTATCGCCTCAGGCTTGTTATCCTCTATAGCTATAGTGGCTTTGTCAACCCCGAGAGCCTTCTTGATGATAGCGGTTCCGACAACCACTTGCTCTCCTTTCTCAAGCAATGTGCGGAAGTCGGATGTGAGGTAAGGCTCACACTCGCAACCGTTGATTATCAACATCTCGCATTTCTTTCCCGGAGGCGGGCTGAGTTTGACGTGTGTCGGGAAAGTCGCTCCACCCAAACCCACGACACCGCCAAGTTTGATCTTTTCGATTATAGCCTTAGGATCTTCGGGAATATCCGTCACAAGAGTGTCGGTACGATCAATATTCTCCATCCACTCATCACCTTCAACCGCGATCTCAACCACCATTTGGTTGTTGCCCGAGAGATCCTTACGAGGACCTATCGACTTGACGGTTCCAGAGACAGAAGAGTGGATATATGCTGACATGAAAGCGCCGGGCTCGGCGATCACCTGACCGACTTTCACCTTATCCCCAACCTCAACGACAGGCTTTGCCGGAGCGCCGATATGCTGGGAAAGGGCTATATATACTGTCGGAGGAATCGGGAGATACTCCAACTTGCAGTATCTTGATATCTTGGAGTCGGCGGGATGGACACCGCCTATTGAGAATGTTCTTCTAGCCATTGCTTTCCTCCTTTTTTACTTCGTTGGCGTCACGGCCGGCCTGACTGGCCGTCTCCTGAGCGGCTTTTGCTGCCTCAGCGGCAGCGGCGGCGGCCTCCCTGGACTTCTTTTGACGTTCCTGGACCCTCGCCTTTATGGCATCCTTGTCAATCGGTTTCGGGAAGTTGACCCCATGAATCGCTCCGGTGGGACACATCGCCTCGCACTCGCGGCAAAGCTTGCACTTCTCAAAGTCGATGTAAGCGACGTTGTTCTCAAGGGTAATGGCATCGTGAGTACAAGTCTTTTGGCAAATTCCGCAGCCGATGCAAGCGTTAGCGCAAGCCTTCTTGACGGAAGGACCTTTGTCCTTATTGACGCAGGAGACATATTCCCTCATTCCGCGGGGCCCCTTCTTACGTAGCTCTATTATCGCCTTGGGGCAAGCCTTCACACAAGAACCACAGGCGGTGCATTTCTCCTCATCCACCACCGGAAGACCGGTGACAGGATCCATGGAAAGAGCACCGAACTTACATGCTGCCACACAATCGCCACATCCAAGACAGCCAAAAGAGCAGCCCGTATCCCCCGAATACAAGGAAGCCTTGACTTTGCATGACAGGGACCCGTCATACTCATTGACCTTGGGTCTGGCCTCGCATGTGCCGTTGCAGCGGACCACAGCCACCATGGGCGCCTTTTCCTTAACCTCGTAGCCGAGAATCTCAGCCACCTTCTTCATCGTCTCATTGCCTCCAACAGGACAATAGTGGTTGTCCAGATTGGGCGCTTTCACCGCTGAATCGGCGAAAGCGTGGCAACCAGCGAAACCGCAGCCACCGCAATTAGCTCCAGGCATGGCCTTTTCAACCAGCTCAATGCGAGGATCCTCAACGACCTTGAAGCGCTGCGCGACAAGATAGAGGGTCAACGCGAGCAGCAGGCCGAGACCCGAAATGATCGCGATGGTCCAAATAATTGTTGTTGTCATAAATATTTATGTGATTTATCTTCTCCTGATATAAAACTCGTATCCCTCGGCGAGGCGATCCCGACAAAGGAACAAAACAAAATAGTACGCAGCGACGCCAAGGATGGATAATCCACCGGTGGCAAGCTCGCCGAGTCCAATCTTAGGCAAAGATAATATTAAAATCAGTAATATCAGCGCGGGAATCACATAAGAAAAGAGAACAGCCTTCAAGCCAGCCTTTTTGGCGAGGCAAACTTCAACTTCCTGGCCGATTTCATAATCGCCTCCTCCCCAAACGGGGACATCGACTATCTTCTTCTTGGTCTCGGAGATTCCGCAAAGACCGGCGGCATGACATGAGGCGCAGGCAGACTCGGAGATTATCTCCACGCTGACAGACCTTTTGTCCGCAGCCACAATCTTACCTTTATGGGAAACAGCGTCAGCCATTACTGGACCACGCTTGAGAACTCATGTTTCAGTCCGTCAGCGCTGTAAAGACGTCCGCGGACCTGGCCTATCTTCAGAGGGGCAACGAAATAGATAGGAATCCTGTTGCCATCATCAGTGAACCAGGCGTAAAGGCTGCTTTCACCGTCGAAGGCCTCGCCCTTCGGCATCTCGAAGCCGAATTTATGGCACCTGATAGTTCCCTTCCCTGGAATCTTCTTATTCTCGACTCCAAAATAGCGGAAATATATATTACGTATATGATGGTCGATGGCGTAAGTCATAGGATACCTCCCACCAGCGCTCAGTTTCTTGATATCCATATTACGGATGAGGAATAACATCGTGGCGATGTCATAGGTGCACTCATCCATGGGCAACTCGACAGTGAACTCACCTTTACGGGAATTATTGATCTGGGCGTTGATATGGTCGGAGGCGTAGGTATAAAGGTTCGTGCACCAATAACCTCCCTCACGGCAATCCCTGATGAACTTAACTGGTTTGAAGCCATCCGTCGTGAACCAGCAATCGAAATCCTCCTTAAGTTTGAAGACAGACTCATATATCTTCTGGGTCTTGCCCTTAAGGGATCCATGGTAGCAATTCTGGCCATTAAGGACAGTCTCATCCAACCTCAATGTGGCCTGGGCGACATCAGCGTTGATCAAGCCAAACTTATAGTGGATTGTGAAAACAAGTTTCTCACCACCTTTGAACGCAAGTTGATCCTTGTTCAGATTGACAGGAAGGCACTTCTTAATATCGGCGGCGCCAAGTGTGACGCAGGCGACCAGGAGAGCCGCCACAGCCATGATTGAAAGTCTCGTGAGTCTCATCAGAAATCAGGGTTTTGATCGAACTCACTGTTCATTGCAGATTCCGTGCCCATTGACTCAGCCTGAGCTGTGAGGGAGTCCCCAGGCTCCACAAAACGCACCTGTTCGGACTTGAACAGCATGTCTATGTCGCACACCTCGCCATTACGATGCTTGGCTATGATGATCTGGGTGGTTTCCTTCCCATCCGGGGTCTCACCCAAGCCCACATAGTCAGGGCGGTGGATGAATATGACCATATCGGCATCCTGTTCGATTGATCCCGACTCACGAAGGTCGGAAAGTTGGGGCTTTCCTGTGCCACCTGTCCTCTGGACAGCGTTTCTGGACAGCTGGGACAGGGCGATTATCGGGACATTCAACTCTTTTGCCGTTGCCTTGAGAGTCCTGGATATGGCCGCGACTTCCTGCTCACGAAGCCCACGGAGCTCCACAGGCCCCTGCATAAGCTGCAGGTAGTCCACGATCACCAGACGCACGTCCTTCGACTTAACAAGCCTCTTGACCTTGGTCCTGAACTCCATCAGGGGGATACTCGGTGTGTCGTCAATATACAGCGGAGCCTTCGACAAAGCGGCCAACCTGGTCTCAAGCTGCTGCCAATCCCAGGGATCCAGTTTAGCTCCACCTTTCAGTTTATCAGCCGGCAGGCCTGACTCTGTGGTCATGAGCCTCATCACGAGCTGGAGAGCAGACATCTCAAGGGAGAATACAGCCACCGGCATGTTGTGATCGACCGCGGCATTCCTGGCGAGGTTAAGGGCGAAGGCCGTCTTTCCTACAGAAGGCCTAGCGGCCAAGATGATAAGGTCTGATTTCTGCCACCCGCGTGTGACCCTATCCAAAGACGGAAAACCTGAAGGGACCCCGCTCAAGCCACTGATGTTCTGGTTCTTCTCGATCTCACGCATAGCGTCGTTTATGATCGATCCGACTTCCTGGACATCTTTTTTCAGGTTATTCTGGATAGCGTTATAGACCTTGGTCTGAGCTTCATCAATCAGCTGGTCAACCTTGACAGAATCGTCATAGGAGTCTCTCAATATCTCATAAGAGGCAGTGATAAGATCTCTCTGGATGCTTTTCTGCTTGAGTATCTTCACATAATACTCGATATGCGCTGCGGCACCCACTTTCTCAGAGAGGCCAGCCAACACCACGGGGCCACCGACGGCCTCAAGATTGCCCTTTTCCCGCAGTTTGGCGCTTACGGTCACAATATCCACCGAGGTATGCTCGTTCACGAGCTCGGACATGGCCTCGTATATCATCCTGTGACGGGGGGCGTAGAAGCATGAGGGAGAGAGCTCCTCAAGCGCCATATCGACGGACGAGGGCTCAATCAGCATAGCTCCGAGGACAGCCTCTTCGACTTCAAGGGCTTGAGGCGGTTTGTTCCCCATCTCAAGCCCTATAGTGTCCAGGTTGACTGCCTGGGCCTTTCTCCTTGATGGTTTTCCAGGCTGGTCAGGCATATCTTAAATTCTATTCGAAATCCGGATTGACGATAATCCTGCCGCAATGCTCACAGATGATCAGCTTCTTGTTCGAGGCTATCTCGACGAGACGCTGGGGAGTGATGGTGTTGAAGCAACCTCCGCAGGAGTCACCATTGTACACAGAGACAACGGCGAGATGGTTGTGGACGCTGGCGCGGATACGGTCGTAAGCGCTCATTGTCCTGGGATCGATCTTGGCGGCGCATTCATCCCTCTTGGCCTTAAGGGCCTCCTCCTCTTTCGATGTGGACTCCACGATCGTGGCGAGCTCTTCTTTCTTGGCCTTGAGATCCTCGCTTCTCACGGAAATATAGTCCTTGAGACTCTCCTGCTCCTCCTTCCTCTCCATGATGGCAGCCCTGGTGTCGTTGATGGTCTTCTGGGCAATCTGACGCAGAAGTCCCTGATTCTCAATCTCTTTATTGATAGAATCATATTCACGGCTATTGGAGATGTCATCGAGCTGCTTCTGATATTTCTCGATCTGGAGATCGCAGTCGACAATATTCTGCTTGTTCTCGGCGATAGTCTGGTTGTAGGCGTCGATCACCGCGGCACCCTGCGCAAGGCGGGCCTTAAGGTCAGCCACCTCACCTTCAAGAGCCTCGACCTCAGAAGGAAGCTCACCACGAAGCTGGACGATCTTGTCGATCGCGGAGTCAGCCTCTTGAAGCGCATAGAGCGTCTTGAGTTTCTCCTCGACGCTAATCTCGGAGTCGGCGAAATTCTTCTGCAGGGAAACAAAGGTCTCCCTCTGGTCTATAGGTGTCTCGACTTTCTTGATTTTCTTGGTTGCCATAGTAGCTTTGAAATCTGACTAATAATAAAAAACCGGATTGCTCGCCCCTAGCTTCTCGCTGGTACGGACTGCAAAGGTAGGAAATTTTTTCCTTAACAGAGAAAATAAAACATGGCAAATTTCCACTTCCCCTTCGAAATGGCCTATATCAATGACCATAAATCCTTTAGGAGTGAAGAAATGGTGGTAGGATATGTCTCCGCAGAGATAGGCTTGAGCGCCAGCTTCCATCGCTTTCCCGATCAGCGATGATCCTGAGCCACCACACATCGCCACCCTGCACACTGGGACTTCTATCGGACGGGAGCAGCGGGCCACTGACACACCCAGACGGTTTTTCACGTATTCTATAAATGTCTCCGCCCCCATCGGCTCAGGGAGGTCTCCGACAGCGCCCAAGCCTACACCTTCAGATTCCTCGTCCAAAACGGTGATATTCTTAAGGCCAAGACGTCTCGCCATCGCGCCGCTGACGCCTTCCAAAACCTTATCCGCAGTCGTGTGGGCCGCATATATGGCAATTCCCGAAGAAACAGCCTTGATCACCGCCGATCCAGTGGGATCGTCCGGCGAGATCCTCTTCAATCCTCCGAATATCAAGGGGTGATGAGTTACGATCATATCCATGCCGCCGGCAACAGCCTCATCAACCAGCTCGGGTGTGCAATCAAAACCGATCAAGACTCCATGGATCTCCTGCTCCGGAGACCCGACCAGCAGTCCGCTGTTGTCCCAGCTCTCCTGGATTGAAAGAGGCGCGAAATCCTCTATGGCCGAGGTTATATCCTTGACCCTCATAACGACTTCTTGACCGCTACCAACTGACTCCGGATCTCCTTCAAGCTATCCAGAACCTTGACCCTTCCCTCAACCTTCTTCCTCTCCGCCGCTAGTTTCTTGGACGCACCCTCGAGCGTGAGGCCTTGCTCCTTGACGAGGAGATGTATCTGCTTAAGACATTCCAGATCCTCGGCGGTGTAAAGCCGGTTGCCTTTGGCGTTCCTCTTAGGCTTTATGTATTTCGGAAATGAATTGGACCAGAACCTGACCAGGGATGTGCTCTCCCCCAGAAGATCCGAGACCTCTCCGATAGTGTAGTATAATTTCTCCATATCTGTTATTATTAGTCCATTGACTGACCGGTATTGGATGACATGAACAGCATCCCGATATAATCCTCGGGTGTGACTGAGGCGAACATGAAGTTAAGTGGATCAAGACGAGTGGAGTCTTTCATGACCTCATAGTGGAGATGCGGAGCGAAAGAATTGCCTGACATTCCCACCTGACCTATCTGCTTACCTCTGGACACCTTCTGCCCTTTGCTCACCCTGGTGTTCTCCAGATGCGCGTATCTGGTTACATAACCATTGCCGTGATTGATGGCGACGACATTGCCCAATCCTTTGGAAGAGTGATCAACATATCTCACGACTCCGTCCGCCGAAGCATATACGGGCTCGCCCTGCTGCGAGATCAAGTCCAGTCCCCAATGATCCGACGGTACCTTATAAAAAGGATTGATTCTTTTTCCGACAGTAGCGCCCGTCCTGGCGTAGGAAAAGTCCCTCAAGGGATTTGACAGAGGTGGAAGCGACTTAACTCCACCACTGTCAAGAACGGCCATCACCCTCAAGAAATTAGACTCTATACGAGTGGAAGCCTTCTCCATCAACTCCAGTTTTTTCCCGACATATTCTATGATGTCCTTGTCTTCCACTGAGTCGATGGCGGAAAGGAGCCCTCCGGTATACATTCCTCCGAGTTCTGGAGAATCAGAGTTGAACAGCTGGCGATAAATCTCGCTATCCTTTTCTTTCAAGCCGTCCAACACATCCCCGATAAGATTCTCTTTCTGAACCATCTCCCCATATGTCCGCTCGTACATCTGGATTTCACGCTTGAGTTTCCTCTCGGAATCCGTGTTCACGACAAGGGAAAACACGACGTAATAGACCACGGCTAAAGAGGCTGTGACAAGGAAGTACTTCACTCCTTTCCAGAATACAGACCAAACCGAACGAGTCACCTCTCGGAACTCCATCCGGGTCTTGTCAAACACGTATCTCTCTTTGCGTGCCATAGAAGCTTACCTGAGACTAACGCTGAATGATCGCCTTTGCGGGGTGTCGTCTTTATCAGCGTTACGGCTCTCCACCATGGCGACATACTCTTGCTTGGACATCGAGAGGTCAAAGTAGTTCATCGGATTGACCCTTTCGCCTTTGTAGAAAACCTCATAATGGAGATGCGGCCCACTGGCCCTTCCGGACTGTCCGCTCTCCCCTATCTTTTCTCCGCGCTTGACTTTCATCCCCTCTATCACGGTTATGGTGTTCAGGTGGGCGTAACGGGTCTTGTAGCCGAATCCATGATCAATGTCCACACAATTGCCATAGCCGAAGAAATCAAACGCAACCGCCTCAACCACACCATCTCCGGTGGCGAACACCGGATTACCGGGCTTCATAGCCAAGTCCACTCCAGTATGTAGCTTAGAGCTTCCTGTAAACGGGTCCGTCCTGTATCCAAACTGACTGGTGAGGGTGTATTTTGACGGATCCGGGATTATCGGTGGCACGGCGGGGATGCAGGACACCATGTCCCCAGCCCTCTTTGAGACATCAGCCACCTCGTCGAAAGACTTACTTTGGACATAAGTCATCCTGGTGATGCGGTCCAACCTCAACACCGTGTTTTTCAAAGTGTTTGAGGACTCGAGTCCATCCAGGTAAGAGTAACGGTCAACACCGCCGATCCCTGCGGTTCTCACAGACATCGGGATCTCGTTCATTCCATAGATTGACCTGTAGATATCATCATCTCTTATCCTCAACTCATCAAGGTTGCTCTCGTAACGGTCAAGCCTCGAGTTCATGAGTGAGATCCTGGCATCCCAACGCGCCTTCTCAGCCTTGAGCAAAGCGGTCTTGGGGAGATCCATCCCTAACACGGACGTGAACACCCACAGATAAAGCACCGACAGCGCCAAGCTGCCGGCCAAAAGAAGGAGCCACTTCAAAAGCTTTGATCTTAAGGATGCTTCCTTGATCTCGTAAAGGAGTGTCTCCGGGTTGAGAATGTATTTTCTCATAGCCGCGAATATACCTTTTTTTGCTATAAATCGCTAAAATTGTTATAATTTTGCCATTTCCGTGCCAAACAATAACGGATTAGAGATGAACACAGCTAAAGAGATAAGACAGAGGTTCCTGGATTTCTTTGAGTCCAAGGGACATACAGTGGTTCCGTCGGCCCCGATGGTCATAAAGAATGACCCTACCCTCATGTTCACCAATGCTGGCATGAACCAGTTCAAGGACATTTTCCTAGGCAACTCGGCACCTAAGACCAAGAGGGCTACTGACTCCCAGAAATGCCTCCGTGTCAGCGGTAAGCACAACGACCTCGAAGCGGTGGGTCATGACGGACGCCACCACACGATGTTCGAGATGCTTGGCAACTGGAGTTTCGGCGACTACTTCAAGGAAGAGGCGATAGCGTGGGCCTGGGAGCTACTAACCGAGGTTTACAAGATAGATAAGTCAAAGCTTTACGCGACCGTCTTCGAGGGTTCAGCGGATGACGGGACCGGACTCGACGAGGAGGCTCTCGAGGCTTGGAAGAAGCATATGCCGGAGGACCATATTATATTAGGCAACAAGCATGATAATTTCTGGGAGATGGGCGACACCGGCCCCTGCGGTCCCTCGAGCGAGATACACATCGACCTCAGGACTGACGAGGAGATCGCCAAGGTTCCGGGAAGAGATATGGTCAACACCGACAACGACCAGGTGATCGAGATCTGGAACCTGGTGTTCATGCAATACAACCGTAAGGCGGACGGATCCCTGGAACCGCTCCCTGCCAAGAATATCGACACCGGAATGGGCTTCGAGAGGCTCTGCATGGTGCTGCAAGGCAAGACCAGCAACTACGACACCGACGTCTTCTCCGGCATGATCCACAAGATAGAGGAACTCTCTGGTCATGAATATCATGAGAGTTCAAAGACCGAGGTTGCCATGAGGGTGATCGCTGACCACATCAGGGCAATAGCCTTCTCCATAGCGGACGGACAGCTTCCCTCTAATATCAAGGCTGGATATGTCATCAGGAGGATTCTCCGCAGGGCGGTCCGGTACGGCTACACCTTCCTCGGATTCGAGGAACCGTTCCTATGCTCTCTTGTCCCTCAGCTTATCGAGGACATGGGCGAGGCATATCCTGAGCTTGAGAAGCAGCGCAAGCTGATCGAGAGCGTCATCCGTGAGGAGGAGCTTTCTTTCCTCCGTACCCTGGACAGGGGCATCAGGATGATGGATGACTACATCGCCAAGAACGCCGGGACAAAGACCATCCCCGGAGTTGACGCTTTCATTCTTTACGACACTTACGGTTTCCCGATTGACCTTACCGGATTGATCGCCGCCGAGAACGGCTACACGGTCGACATGGAAGGATTCAACGCCGAACTCCAAAAACAAAAGGAGAGGGCTCGCAACGCCACAGCCAATGAATTCGGAGACTGGACCGTCTTCTCTGACGGAGAGGAGGAGGTATTCCTTGGATATGACAACCTCGAGCTCGAAGGAGTCAGGCTCCTTAAGCACCGCACAGTCAAGCAGAAGAACAAGACCATGATACAGTTGGTCTTCGACCGCACCCCTTTCTATGCCGAGATGGGAGGACAGGTCGGTGACACGGGAGTCGCCGTCTCCGCTTCAGGGGAAGATATCCGTATCCTCAACACTGTCAAGGAAAACAACTTGACAGTCCACATCGCGGAGCGCCTGCCCGAGGATCTCGAAGGGAGTTTCACACTCAAGGTTGATGGTGCGCGGCGCCTGAAGATAGCCGCCAACCACACAGCGACTCACCTTCTGGACAACGCTTTGAGGACAGTGCTCGGAACCCATGTCGAGCAGAAGGGATCATTTGTCGGGCCGGACTATTTCCGTTTCGACTTCTCACATTTCTCCAAAGTCACGGACGAGGAGATACGCAAGGTTGAGCATATCGTCAACTCAATGATACGCAACGACTTCCACCTCGAGGAAAAGAGGGATGCCACCATGGACGAGGCGCTCGGCATGGGAGCTATAGCCCTCTTCGGCGAGAAATACGGAGACCGTGTCAGGGTTGTCAAGTTCGGTCCTTCTGTGGAGCTTTGCGGAGGAACCCATGCGTCATCCACCGGAAGGATAGGTTTCTTCAAGATAGTGTCCGAATCAGCGATCGCCGCCGGTGTACGAAGGATTGAGGCATTGACCGGGGAAGCGGCAGAGAACCTTATTGACACTGTCACCGACACTCTCAAGGGGATAAGGGAGATGTTCAATAATGTCCCCGACGTGACCGCAGCCGTGACAAAGTTGCTCACCGAGAACACAGATGCCCGCAAACGCCTGGAGGAATATGCCAAAGAGAAAGCGGCCTCATTCGCCAAGAGACTCTCTGAGAACTCCGAGGTTGTCAATGGTATAAATATTGCGACTTTCAACCGCGACGTTGACCCCGCCATGTTCCGCGAGGCCGCGGCCATGTTGCAGAAAGAAGTGAACAACTTCGCACTTGCCGCCGCATATACCCATGACGGCAAACCACAGCTTCTGCTGATGTACTCCGCCGACCTCGTGGCGGCCGGGCATAACGCGGCCACAGACATCAAGGAGGCCGCCAGGTTCATCCAAGGTGGAGGTGGAGGGCAGCCCTTCCTCGCCACGGCCGGCGGGCGTAATACCGAGGGACTTAAGGAAGCCCTTGATAAGATGGTGGAGATTGTCTCCAGATAAATGAAAAGGATCGACAAGTTCATACTGACCTCTTTTATAGGACCATTTTTCATGATCCTTCTTGTCGTCATCTTCATCCTGATGATGCAGACCCTTTGGGTCTATATTGACGAGTTGGTCGGTAAGGGCTTGGACTTCAAGATCATAGCCGAATTCCTCTTCTGGGGAAGCTGTACGATTCTCCCCTTGGCTTTGCCTCTTGCCACATTGCTGGCATCTATGATGACCATAGGCAACATGGGTGAGAACAACGAGCTCATAGCCCTGAAGGCGGCCGGAGTGTCGGTGTCCAGGGTCATGGCTCCGGTCATGATAGCCTCGGTATTCATAAGTATAGGTACTTATTTCGCTATCAATGAGCTGGTTCCGGTAGCATATAACCAGATCTACACCCTGAGGGACGACATCAAACGCACCAAGAATGAGATCAAGATTCCTGACGGTGTTTTCTATGATGGCGTCGAAGGGTATGTTCTCCGTGTTGAGAACACTGACCCTAAAGGTATCATGAATGGGGTCATGCTCTATGACCATCACGGTAAAGGCAACACCCGCCTCACTATCGCGGACTCCGCCGAGATCAGGATGTCAAAAGACAAGTCGTACTTGACCATAAAGATGTACGACGGCACCAACTATCAGGAAACCAACGAGAAAGAAGGCAGGAAAGAGACACACCAACTTCAGAGAATCAATTTCGCCAAACAGGAGATGGTGGTCACTCTGGAGAATTATGCTTTCCAGAAATCTGACAGCGCGCGCTTCGGCGACCAGGTCAGGACCCTTCCGTTATGGAGGCTGAAAGAGGAAAAAATCCGTTTGGAGGATGAGAGGGACAGTGTCAAGTCGCTCCAGATATTGGCCACGGCCGCATCTTACCTATTTTCTTTAAGGACCCAGCTGGACACGACATCCTCGGGTATATCAAAGAATTTCGAGGACGAGAACTTCCTGAGCTTCGAAAGCGAAGAAGCCACCTCACAGGCCATTTACAGGGCCGGTACCACAGCCAGACAGTTCCAGAGTAACATAGAGAGCTATGAGTTCGGAGCTTTCGACTACACTGTGAAGCTCCGCTGGACTTTCCTGGAATTACTGAGACGTTTCGGCCAGGCTATCGCCTGTTTCATAATGTTTTTCATCGGAGCCCCTCTGGGCGCGTTAATCAGGAAAGGAGGGCTTGGCGTCTCTGCTATCGTCGCCATCCTGTTCTTCGTCCTCTATTATATCGTGGACATCACCGGAGTGAAACTGGCGAGGGACGGGAGCGTCAGTGCCTGGACTGGAGCGTTTGTCTCCTCCATCGTGATGCTGGCTATAGGAATATATCTCACGTCAAAAGCGATACACGACACCGACATGTCCAATTTCGACGCTATGAAGAACTGGTGGAGAAAGCTAAAGAGCACGATCTCAGGATTCTTCAAGAAGACCAGGATTGTCTATATGGGCACTCCCGAGTTCGCTGTCGCGCCCTTGAAAGAACTTCTTGACAAGAAGTACCGTGTCGTGGCTGTCGTGACAGTGGCTGACAAACCGAGCGGCCGTGGCCAGAAAGTGAATGAGAGCGCCGTGAAGCAGTTCGCCGTGGAGCGTGGAATCCCTGTTCTCCAGCCTGTAAAACTCAAGGATCCTGAGTTCCTCTCCCAGCTCAAATCCTTCAAGGCCGACATGTTTATCGTTGTCGCTTTCAGGATGCTCCCCGAGGAGATCTGGAGCATGCCGAAGCTTGGGACTTTCAACCTCCACGCCTCACTGCTTCCACAATACCGTGGTGCCGCCCCTATCAACTGGGCGGTGATCAACGGTGAGAGTAGGACCGGAGCGACAACCTTCATGATAGACAAACAGATAGACACGGGTGGAATCATTCTTCGCCAGGACATCCTTATAGGGAAGGATGACACAGCCGGGGATATACATGACAAACTCATGGAAATAGGTGCCGAGATGGTTGTACAGACCGCTCAGGGGTTGATTGAGAAGAATGTGGAGACAAGGGTGCAAAGGAGCTTCATCCAGGGCTCAGAGGTCCTGAAACCCGCCCCGAAACTCACCAGGGAGCTTTGTCATATTGACTGGAACGATTCCTCAAAGCAGATTCACAACCTCATCCGAGGTCTCAGTCCCTACCCTGCCGCCTTCACGGAACTTGTCAAAGAAGGCTCCGCCCCCGTCCAGCTCAAGATCTTCTCCGCCGAGCCCGTTACGCCCGGAGCGGAGGGTATGGTGAGTGAAGACCATGCCACCCTCGGCACTGTAAGAGGGGGGACCGGAGCGAAGCGGAGCGTAGCGAGCGGTGGGGCCGAGCGAAGCGAGGCGTCTGAACCACCATACCCTCCGCTCCGGACAGAACATGGCAAGGTTCTAAGCGACGGGGAGACGTATCTGTGGATAACTACAGCTGATGGAGCCATATCGCTGAAGGAAGTGCAGTTGGCCGGTAAGAAGAGGATGGGCATCGAAGCCTTCCTCCTCGGCTTCCGCGATCCCGAGACCTATTCCACCACGCCCGGCACCTCAAAGGCCGAGATAGCTAAGACCAAACCAGCCCAATGAGCGAAGCGGTCATCATAGGTGGTGGAGATTTTCCGAAGAAGGAATATCCAAGAGAACTGATCCGCAGAGCGGATGTCTTGGTCTGTTGTGACGGCAATGCCCTCAGGGCGTTTCTCCGCCACCGGAAGAGTATTTTCGGAGACAACACCAGAGAACCGGATGCCGTGGTAGGCGACATGGACTCCATGAGCCCTACGCTCGCGAAAAGATATTCAAAACGGCTGGTCAAGGTAGAGGAGCAGGACGACAACGATCAGACAAAGGCTTTCCGATTCATTTTGAACAACTTCCCTGATGTGGACTCTATCCATATCCTGGCAGCTACCGGGAAGCGGGAGGATCATACTGTCGGCAACCTGGGGCTGCTGATGGAGTATGCCCGGGAATACCCCTCTATCGACATGGTCTCTGACTACTCCACTGCTTTCGCCGTCACCGACAGTTGTGAGCTCTATCTCGGAACAGGGCGCCGTTTTTCCATTTTCAGCCCCGATAACAGCCTCAAAATAACTTCCAAAGGGCTCAAGTGGCAGACTTCAGGAGTCGTTTTCAATAACTGGTGGCCAGCCACTCTCAATCAGGCCACTGAGGACGTCGTCCAACTGGAGCTTTCTCATAAATCATTAGTACTCATCATCACGGATTAGCCATTTTTGATTATATTTGTCCATAACGAACAAATATCTATCTAAAAGATGCTTAAGAAAATAAGAGTCATTCTGGCGACTCTGTGCCTTGTGGCTGTCACATTGCTATTCCTGGATTTCTCCGGGACGCTTCACCATTGGCTCGGCTGGCTCGCCAAAATCCAGTTCCTGCCGGCGGTCTTGGCGCTGAACCTGGTGGTTATCATCGCTTTGCTTCTGGTAACCATCCTGTTCGGAAGGATATATTGCTCTGTGATCTGCCCTCTGGGCGTGTTCCAGGACGGTGTCGCCAACCTCAGCAGGAAAGGCAAGAAGGGAAAGTATTCATATTCAAAGGAGATGAAATGGCTCCGTTATGGAGTTTGGGTGGTTTTCGTGGTCGCATTGATCACTGGAGTCAACGCTCTCGTCGCCCTACTGGCACCATACAGCGCATGGGGAAGAATAGTCCAGAACCTTCTGGCTCCCGTGTGGCAGTGGGGCAACAACTTATTCGCGTCGATCGCCGAAAAGCATGAGAGCTATTCCTTCTACACCAAGGAAGTTTGGCTGAAGAGCCTTCCCACATTCCTTGTCGTTGTAGCTACCCTCGTGGCTATAGTCATACTGGCATGGAAGAATGGCAGGACATATTGCAACACGATCTGCCCTGTGGGTACAACCTTGAGTTTCTTCTCCCGTTTCGCGATGTTCCGTCCAGTCATCGATGCTTCCAAGTGCAAAAGTTGTCATCTGTGCGAACATAAGTGCAAGGCGGCATGCATCGACATCGACGGTGGCAAGAAGATTGACTACAGCCGCTGCGTGGATTGCTTCAACTGCATCGACAATTGCAAATTCGACGCTCTCCATTACCGTTTCGCATGGAGACGTGGTACTTCCGCCGGACAGCCGTCCGGGCCCGGCCGCGTCCATCCTCGCTCCGCTGCGGCTGAGTACGGCCTAAGCCCGGAGGCTGCTCCGTCGGATGGCACTCCGGCCAGGACGAACCATGCCACCCTCGGCACTGTAAGAGGGGGGACCGTGAGCGAAGCGAATGGTGGGGCCGAGCGAAGCGAGGCGTTCGAACGGCCGGAGGTGCCATCCGACAGAGCCTCCGCTCCCGCTGACAAGACCAGAAGGGCGTTCCTGGTGGGAAGTGCACTGGCTTTAGGTGGTTCCGCACTATCAGGGGTGAAGGCCTTGGCGCAGACAGAACCAGCTGAGGATGAACCCGTTAAGATAGAAGGCGAGGGAGGCTTCGCAGACATAATCCCTAAGATCGCCCCCAAACGCTCCGTCTCAATCACACCTTTCGGATCCGAGAGCGTCGAAGCATTCTACAAACACTGCACCGCCTGTCAGCTCTGTGTCGCCGTCTGCCCCAACGACGTTTTGAGGCCCTCCAAAGACCTTAAGCACCTGATGCAACCACAGATGTCATTCGAGAGAGGCTACTGCCGCCCTGAGTGCGTCAAATGTTCTGAAGTATGCCCCGCCGGAGCGATCTTGAAAATCACTCCCGAGGAGAAGACCCAATGGAAAGTCGGAACAGCCAGCATAGCTCCATGGCTCTGCCTAGTGGATAACGGCGAAGTCGAGGAATGCGGAAACTGCTCCCGCCACTGCCCTGTCGGAGCCATCCAGATGGTTAAGAAAGTCAGGGAAGACGGCAAGACTGTAATGATACCCTCGGTCGAGGAAGAGAAATGCATCGGCTGCGGAGCTTGCGAGAATCTATGCCCCGCCCGCCCGATAAGCGCCATCACTGTAAACGGATACCAGATTCACCATAAAGCCTGACAACGCGATGAAAAAGAATATAGACAGAAGAGAATTCCTCAAGAAGACCGGTCAAGGTGCGGCAATAGCCGGAGCCGCCGCTTTTGCAGGCGCCTGCGCACCAAAGAAGACAGCCGAGACTGTCGCCGAAGCCATCGTCGCTGATGACGGGAAAGACCCGCTCGAGACCGGCAAGATGGAGCTGAGGACCAACCCTGGCAATGGTGACAAAGTGTCCCTGCTGGGATATGGATGTATGCGCTTCACGATGAAAAAAGACGCCAACGGCAGAGACGTGGTCGATCAGGACAATGTCAATAACCTGATAGATTATGCCTTAACCCACGGAGTGAATTATTTCGACACGGCTCCGGTCTACCTCCAGGGCCAGTCGGAGAAAGCTGTCGGAATAGCCCTTAAGAGGCACCCCAGAGAGAGCTACTTCATCGCCACCAAGATGTCTAACTTCCAAAGCAACGACCGGAAGGTGGCTATGCAGCTCTACCACGACGCATTCAAGAATCTTCAGACGGATTATATTGATTATTACCTGCTTCACTCCCTTGGAAGGGGCGGTGCCGAAGGATTCAAGGCCCGCTTTGAGGATAATGGGGTGATGGATTTCCTTCTTGAGGAAAGGAAGAAGGGCAAAATCCGCCAACTGGGTCTGTCATTCCATGGAGATAAGCCTTCTTTCGATGATATGATGGAACTCCACGACAAGTACCACTGGGATTTCGTCCAGATCCAGATGAACTATTTCGACTGGAAGCACGCCGATGGAAGGAGAAATGTAAATGCCGAATACCTCTATCAGGAACTCGACAAAAGGGGCATCCCGATTGTGATCATGGAACCCCTCCAGGGAGGTCGACTTGCGAAGCCTGCCGAGAATGTCGTGAACAGGCTCAAGGAACGTGACCCACAGGCATCCCTCGCTTCATGGGCGTTCAGGTTTGTGGGCTCATACCCGAGGGTCTTGTGCGTGCTGAGCGGTATGGTCTATATGGAACACCTGCAGGACAACCTCAGGACCTATATGGATTTCAAACCTCTGACAGAAGAAGAGAAGTATTTCCTCGACACGGACATATCAGACATAATGGCCAACTATCCGACCATCGACTGCAATGACTGCAAATACTGTATGCCTTGTCCCTACGGGATTGATATTCCGGGAATATTCATGCACTACAACACCTGCGTCAACCAGGGCAACTTCCCCCGCAGCAAGGAACAGGAGGACTATGAGAAGCTACGCCGGGCTTACCTTATCAGCTATGACCGCGCCATACCTACCCTCCGACAGGCTGACCACTGCGTCGGTTGCAAGCAGTGTATCCCCAAGTGTCCTCAGAGCATAGCTATCCCCCGCCAATTGCGGAGGATTGACGCTTATGTTGAGAAACTGAAACAGAACACCTTAGTCCCCGAGGAGTAGAGCGGGACGGTCCGAAAGGCCGATTTCCTCCCATGGGATCGGCTTTAGGCCGAATCTCTGCAGGACTTCCGGATTGAGGTAATACTCAAGACTTTCCGTCACGGGATCCTCCCCAATGGAGATCCCGTGATTGTTTTTCATATAGTTCTGACCTTTGTCGTCATAGAACATCCTGTGGCATCCTACCACCAGGTTGTTGATGATAATATTCCTGTTCACATTCGCGTGGATGTCCTTCGCAAGGTCCGGATAACGGCTTTGGTACAGTTCCCCGTTAATATCAACATCTTCATACAGCTTCTTCACGACTTCAGGACGAGTCAAGGCTTCGTCCCAGAGCGCCTGCCCCCATGGAGAGAAACTGACTCCGAAGTCGCAGTTGTAGAACACATTGTTATCCACCACATTATCCTTTCCGCCGTGGATCTGTACGGCTCCGAAATGGATAGCTCCAACGTTATTGAATATATTCCCGTACACCATCTGGCCGGAAATCATATCGTCAAACCTCACGCCGGCTGCCCCGTGAAGCGAGCCTCCACGAACATCCTCAAACAGATTATAGCGGATCACCACTCCCCTGAAGGCGTAATTATACCACATATCGATAACCCCTTGGTCGTCGCTCTCTTTGACAAGGTCATGGAGGTAATTGTACTCCACGAGAATATCGCTCCCGTCGAGACGAAGAGCCGAGGACGGGCAGACACTGAGATCGCAATGATCCACCGTCAAGCCACAACCCTCGAAGAAGACCGCCGGCTCATAGGTGTGCTTGAATAAAGAGAAATTCCTGGCGACGATGTTGGTTATCCTATAATCAGCATGCTCAAGGGTCTTCCTGTCCCCACCGTAGGCTTTGATGATTCCGTGCCCCATCGTTTCCATATGGCCTCCCGAGACCGTGACACCCTTGGAATGGTCGATTATTATGGCGTCACCTCCATAACGGTATATTCCCAGATCCTCAAGGGCCACGTTTGTGGAAGACTCCACCTTCACGGCGGTGCCCCTACCCCCAGAGAAGGTCAGACCTTTGACAGCAACATCCTCGCAATCAATTATCTCCAAGGAATACTCACCGCTGAAAGAGGAAACCGTGACCTCGTCTCCCGCTGAATATCCCTCCGGAGGGATCCAATACAACCGACCCTTGTCACGGTCGATGTAATACTCCCCTGGGGCATCAAGCTCGCAGAAAAGGTTGACCCCGTAATAACGGAAACCACTCGAGTAGCCATAAACATGCCAGGGCTCTTGGAGAATCATGGTCTTGGTGACAGGATCGATGGATACTATCTTCTGATATGAGTCCAGCCAGTCGAAACAGAAATACCCATACACATAAGGTTCTTTCTCATTGATCCAAGACGAGATCCTGTCCTCCTTGTACTCAAAGACTCCTTCCTTGGTGTTTTTGTCTTCCCATGTGAAAGTCTCACCCCTGGCCTGACCGGCGCGGATGAAGCCCTCGTTGGGATAACGGGCAAGAGTCTGCCGCTTCCCTTTCCAATACAAATCCACAAGGTTTTCCCTCTTGCAGGGATTGCCATAATCTTTGACCCCAGCGGCTTTCAAATCAGCCACAAGCATCGATTTTCCTTTCAACTTTTTGAAAGACAATCGTTTCTCACCCATTATCCTCGGAGTGGCTCCTTGTGCGGCTTCGACGGTGACCTTCCGGCCTTTTATCCCACTCAAGGCAAGGGTGGCCTCCGGGGCATATTCCCCATCCATCACCGTCAAGGTGACATCTCCCTCGGCCTTTTGGATCTGTCCGAAAGCATATTCCAGGGACTTCCAGGGCCTTTTTTCAGTCCCGGGAGACTTATCGCTTCCAGAAGGAGACACATAATAACGGGTGGTTTGGGCGTTCAAGAATATCGTTGGCAGAAGAGCCAGACAAATGATTATGGCTAAATGGCGGTATCTCATTACCAGAGAATCATTTTTTAGGATTTATACCACAAGATACGATTTTTTTCTTATATTTGCAGTCCCAACATTGGAGAGATGCTCGAGTGGCTGAAGAGGCACGCCTGGAAAGCGTGTGTACCCCAAAAGGGTATCGCGAGTTCGAATCTCGCTCTCTCCGCTAAAACCCCTTACAGAACGTTCTGTAAGGGGTTTTTCGTAAAAAGTATCCCAAAAAATATCCCAAAAATCGAAAATCTGAACTAAAAAAAGGTGCTCGCAGGTCGGCACCTTTCGGTGAAGGATTGTTTCTTGTCTGGGTAAAACGAATATATGGTTTTTAGTTTTCAAGAATTGCCCTATAGGGGAAACAACTTGTAAAGCGAAAGTGTAAAGAAAGTGTAAAGGACTGTAAAATCCTTTACACTTTTTACGAATCTTTCATTTTTGTAAACATCTCTCCTTCAATGCATTAGGCGGAATGGCTCAATGTTTGCTTCGTAATAACGCTAAAAGCGTTATTACGATGATCAGAGTTTCCAACCTTTCCAAGATCTTCCGGACGGAAGAGATTGAAACCACGGCCCTCAACGGCGTTTCCTTCGAGATCAAGGACGGCGAGTTCGTCGCCATCATGGGGCCTTCGGGCTGTGGCAAATCTACGCTGCTGAACATCCTCGGCCTGCTGGACAACCCCACCGACGGCTCCTATGAACTCCTCGGCACCGAGGTGGCGAACCTCAAGGAGAAGGAGCGCACCAAGTTCCGCAAGGGCAACATCGGCTTCGTGTTCCAGAGCTTCAACCTCATTGATGAACTCAATGTGTATGAAAACATCGAGCTTCCGCTACGCTACCTGAACATCAGCGCCAGCGAGCGCAAGGCCAAAGTGACAGAAATCATGAAGCGCATGGCCATCAGCCATCGTGCCAATCACTTCCCGCAGCAGCTCTCCGGCGGTCAGCAGCAAAGGGTGGCTATCGCCCGCGCCGTCGTTGCGGGTCCGAAGCTGATCCTGGCGGATGAGCCCACCGGTAACCTCGACTCCAAGAACGGTAAAGAGGTCATGGACCTGCTGAAGGAACTCAACGCCGAAGGCACCACCATCGTGATGGTGACCCACTCCCAGAAGGATGCCGCCTGCGCCCAGCGCACGATTGACCTCTTCGACGGCCAGATCGTCTCCGACGTCAAGAACGAACTGTAATGAGATCATACCTGAAATTCCTATCCCGCAACAAAATGTACACTACCATCGAGGCTGCCGGGCTCATCGTGAGCCTGGCCTTCGTGGTTATTATCGCCTGCTACACTTGGCAGCAATTCTCCACAGCTAGGGAAGCAATTGACCACCAGAGGATTTACGCCCTCAGCGGCGGTCAGGAATACCTGTCCGCATGGCCGGGAGAATTGTCGGTTGTTATGGACCGTGTCCCTGACGTGGAGGCCGGAGGTAGGGTCAGCGATTTCGGAACCTCAGCAATCTTCAACGGGCAGAGGGTGCAGGGCTCGGTCGATCTTTATGAGATAGATCCGGAGATATTCGAATTCATTCCGCAGACATTCATCTCCGGGTCCCCTGATGTCTTGAAAGACAGGAGCCAGGTGATTCTCGGAGAGTCTTTCGCGAACAAGATATCCCCAGACATGGATCCTGTCGGCAAGACGATCATCGTCAGGAATGACACCTGTGTGGTGGGAGGAATCATCAAGGAATCAGATCGTTCCATCCTCAAAGGGAGTGACATCTACCGTGCCTACAAAGGACCTGACGAAGTTTCCACCTCGGAATTCATCATCCCGGTGAGCCTGGTCTTGATCAAACTCAGGGAAGGAGCGGACCACAAAGAGACGAGGGCGCTGATTGACACGCTGATACGTCAGGAATTCGCCGATTTCTATAAGGTCAACAAGCCTGAGCGTTCGATGACCATGCCTTTCAAGGACGTTTACTTCTACGAGTCAGGAAATGTACTTAAACAAGGCAACAAGCCCCTCTTATATGTGTTGATAGCGGTCGGAATCCTTCTGCTGGCCTCCGCTCTTTTCAACTACATCAACCTGAGCGTGGCGCTTGCGGGAAAGAGGGCGAAGGAGATGGCCATCCGCTCGACCCTTGGGGAGTCCAAGGGCCGGATTCTATGGAGATATATCTCAGAATCAATTGTTTTCGTGGCCGTCTGCATGGCTCTGGCAATGCTTTTAGCCAAATCTCTTGAGCCTGTTTTCAACCGGTACATGGCGGGAGACATCGGGCTTGAGGTGGCATATTCACCGATGTACCTCGCCGCTTACATCCTGATCATCTGCCTTGTGGGAGTCATCTCCGGACTTGTCCCAGCGGCCATGACTTTCCGTCACGACCCCGTCTCCATCATCAAGGGAGAGCAACGACGCCAGACAAAGAGCCTATTCTCCAAGGTGTTCATCATCATCCAGAATGTGATAACCGTCGCTCTGATCGCGATGGCCCTTGTTATGGAACTCCAGTATGGCCACCTCGTGAATATGCCTCTGGGTGCGAATGTGGACAATTTGTATTACATCTCAAGCGGAAGCGTGGGAAGGGATGCTCTTGCCGCAAAGCCATACGTTGACAAGATAGGAGTATCCAGCGGTTTCCCGGGCAAAGGCAATATGTCAATCAGCACGACGGTTGATGGCCAGAAATACAACATCCGCCTGCTCCAGTGTGACGAGACCGCTTTTGAAATGTTCGGATTCGAGCAGGTCAAGGATTTCGGCAGGCCAAGGAAGGGCTCTTTATGGTTCACCGAATCGGCGGCGAGGATTTATAACATCGATGAGGACAATCAAGCCGCTCCAGATGTGTTCAGCATGATCTGGGGGAATCTGGAGACCGGGGGGATAATCAAGGACTTCGCGACCAGGAGCGCATCGGAAATCTCTGGAAACGAAATCGGGCTTGTCGCGATAAACGACTTGGAGGGCCAGTCAACTTGCGTTTTGAAGCTTAACCGGTTCGATCCGGAGGTTCGCTCTGAGTTAAAGGAAATCGGCCGCCAGGAGAGTCTCAGGATAACCGGTGACGAGGAATATGGCGAAAAGTACTACGGGTACATCCCCGAACTTATCAAGAAAGGCATGGAGGAGACACGGAACTTCATCAGTCTCATTGAGTTATTCATGCTGCTCGCAACAATTATCTCGCTCCTCGGACTGGTTGCGATGAGCGCCTACTACGCTGGGATGCAGACCAAGGACATCGCCGTCCGTAAGGTCTTCGGAGGGACGGTCAATTCCGAGACCCGGAGATCTGTCACGGAATACCTTGTCCTGGTCGGCGTGGCCATCTTGATCGGGGAGCCGATCGCAGTGTTCCTCGCCGAGCGCTACCTGAGGCAGTTCTGGTACAGGATCGAAGGCTACGGCTGGGTGTTCGTCGTGGCCGCGGTAATCGCATTGGTCATCTCATTCCTCGCCGTACTCTGGCAAACCCTCAAGGCCGCCCGCACCAACCCCGCCACGGAATTGAAAAAGGAATAGGATATGAGAAGCTACTTGAAGTTCTTAAGTCACAATAAATTATACACTGCCATCGAGGCGGTGGGTCTTATCGTTAGCCTGGCGTTCGTAATCCTTATCGGGAGTTATGTACGTCAACAGTGGAAAGTCGCCCATGGGGCGCCGGAATGGAAGCATTACTATGATGTTTCAGCCTATTCGAATGGCCTGGATATGGCACAGTATGGGCTGGCCAGCCTCATCAAGGAGAATGTGCCTGGTGTGGACCGGGCAACCATGCTCGGCGTGCAGGTGATTGAAGGCACTGTGAATGATACGCCGGTCGATGGTCTGGTATGGGTCGTAGAGCCGGATTATTTTGACATGTTCCCGGTGGAATGGGTTAGGGGTAGCGAGCATGACCTGCGGGGCGGTGGCATCGCCATCAGCGAAA